>Ga0163144_10001368_pt1 | contig 57622 bp, 70 predicted proteins | sample OliLak19BULKMAT1_FD_123175 | JGI IMG/M metagenome (GOLD analysis project Ga0163144, IMG submission 123175) | Freshwater microbial mat bacterial communities from Lake Vanda, McMurdo Dry Valleys, Antarctica - Oligotrophic Lake LV.19.BULKMAT1 | ecosystem: Environmental > Aquatic > Freshwater >...
CCAGGCGATGACTCGGGCGATGACTCGGGCGATGACTCGGGTGATGACCCAGGCGATGACTCGGGTGGCAACGGTGGTGGCAAGGGCGGCAAAGACAAGTAATCTTTCCAACCAGTCATAAAGATAGGGGCCTTAATCGGCCCCTATTTTATTCATTAAACGATTTCACAACCACCTGGGCCTGAACAGGCCAATTCTTGAGAAGAGGTCGTTGTATCTTCTTTCTCATATTCAGCCAATTTATTCCAATCTACATCTTTTGGCATTTTAGCGACTAGCGCATCGTATTCTTCCTTAGAGCATTCCTGATATGGTGCTTGACGATAACTATGATCGTCCATAGGGAAGAATGAAACCCCTGATAGATACTCGAAGTTCTTATAGACCCAAGCACCCACTTCAAGCCATTCGTTTTCTTTTACAGAGATACTAATCGAAGGCTTATGTTCACACCAATACATCTGATAGGTTTTCCAAATTTCCAAGTGTTCTGTTGCTGAGAGATCTTTTCTGAATACTGCTCCCTTAGGTGCTTTAACCGGAAACGAGAAAACGTTATTATATTCCGGATGCATTACATCATCTTCAACTGGAAACCCCATCTCTGTCATCATCTTTGACAAAGGATCTTTCTTATCTGAACGTGCTGTTCTAATATAATACTGTGAGTGTCTTGCGTGTATGCCTGAGGCGGCATCTACTAGCTGTGACACTGTGCCTGAAGGTTTAACGGCTGTGATTGCTGTGGATGTTGGAATACCCAAAATCTTAGCGAATTCAGCATTTGTCTTAATAGCCACCTTACGCATTTCAGTAAGCCAGTCTTTAAGAGCTTGTACTCCCTTTGAACCGTTCAACACGGCATTGTCCATGATTCCAGTTAATGAAACGCCAAGAAGTCTTTCTTCCTCTGTATTATGTTTCCATTTCTTAGATAGATAACGGAAGTGCGTCAACGTGGATTGGAATGTTCCAAGGATTGTTGCCGCTCTAACTTTTTCCAAAAGTGTTTCAAGAGTGTCTTCTGCTCTTACGACGACTTCTGTTAGATTGCAGAACTGTTTATCTCTTAGGATGATTTCAGAACACGGATTAGTTCCAAAGTCGTGATCAACATCTCTCATGACAGCCGATGATTTCATCAAGCTCTCTCTGAATGCGTTAGATCTGCCTACCTGTCTTTTAGATGAATCTCTTGAGAAGATACCACGTTCACCAGATTTTGATTCATAAAGTGAAATCCATTCTTTGAGGAACACCCCAATTTCAGGTTTGTCTGTATAGACTGCTGAGTTGTTAGCAATCGATCTTTGTGGTTGTGTTGTCCACCATTGACCTGACTTACATTCTCTCATACGTTCGTCAGACAAATTGGAAAGCGAGATCAATGCAGAACGACGAACGCCGCCCGACACTACGGTAGCTCCGATCATGCATATAATATCATGGCATTCCAAAGATGTTAGTTTCCGGCCAGCCGCGTTCTTAAAGACTTTAATACAGAACCTGAACAAGTCTTCTAGAGGTTTTGGTCCTGAAGAACGCCCACCAAATGTCTTGAGTTTAGATCCTGCTGGCCTAACCTTTGATAGATCCCAACGAGCCATCTGCCCTGTGTAAAGCAATGAGATTAATTCTTTCAATGCTTTCGCCCAACCTATCTTGCTGTCGCCAACAATGATGGTAGAGTCTGAATCAAAAAACTCCTCAGCAATTTCTGGGAGTTTGTTTATGAACTGTCTTTCTACGGAGAAGCCTACCCCGGTACCATTCATTAAAACAAAAAGAATTTCATCAAATACTCTGATATTATCAATCGCGACATAGCTACAATTATAGGCGCAGGTTGCATCTCTTTCTAAGGCCGGCCCAGCGGCCATCAAAGCTCGCATTGAAGGCATGACCTTGAGACTGTAGGTTTGGTCACGCAAAGACTGAATCATTTTTGGATTAGAGTAACCGTGATTCTGTTTGAGATATCCGCTCATGTATTCGTAGTATCTATCTACGGTCTCGTCCCAGGTTTCTCTTCTATTCTTTTCTTCTGTCCATTTTGAGTAGCGGCTGAGATGAATGTACTCTTGGTACTGGGTGGGTAATACGGACAATTTTATTTCCTTTTTTCTTATTCTTGATTTATATTTTGAACCAACCAGAAAGTGCGAGACGCAACCTCATTCCTGAATGGGTATTTTCGTTGATTATTTGGGTAATTTTTTCAGAAGTCATGCCGCCCTGGATCATCTTATTGATATCTTTATATCCGACATCTTCTGGCCATACGCACATATTCCATCCCTCTTCAGCAATCTTCTTCATCCGATGCTTGAGTTCCCGATTTCTCGGCTGGTTGTCAAAAATGATTATGGTGTTTTCTTTTGCTATGAGATCTGTGAGCTTCGAGAAGTCTGCTCCTGACACTGCTAATGAGTTATTCAAAAACATGCTGTCAAATGCCCCCTCCGTAACGAATATTTTTTTCTGCAGATCTATATTTTCCAAATTGTATATGAGTGGTTCATTTTCGGTTCGTAACATATTTATATATCTGAGTTTGGATTTATAGATGGCCCGGGTGTTTATGCCAACTATATTTTTCGCCCTATTTCTGATTGGTATGATTATCCGGGGTTCGTTATGAAATTTGATTTCTTCATACTTTGGGAACTCCTTCTTGAGGGTGTTCAAATCTTCAAGATAGAAGAGATCTGTCCACTTCTCTTTTGGTATCTTTCTATCTTCTAGATATTTAACCGCGGTATCATCTGCTGGCAGATTCGATATTCTGGTCGCCACCATATCCAAGAACATGGTGCTCGTCTGCTTTACCGGCTTCGCAACATAGACGAATTCTTTCTTCTCAGGCGTTCTGTCTTTGTAGCGTTCAAATGAATATTCTTTGAACAGCGTTGGATTGAGATTTCTTAAGGCATTAGTGAACGTCGTACCATGGCCGCAATTGTGGCAGCGATAGAAATACTTCTGATCGCGCATGTAAATATACCCCCTTGACCTTGTGGTGTTCGTTTCCGAATCCCCACAAAATGGGCAGCTGAAGTTATAAAGGTTGCTATCTTTTTGCTTAAAATTTCTCAGCGACTGGCCGAGAATGGCGATGTATTTTTTTTCTAACCACATTATTTATCATCATAGAATATACGATCTTCAATAATTAATCAAGAAATTATTCAGCAGATGGAGCTTTTACTTCGAAAATTTCTGAATTGAGTATGACCTTTATAGGTGCGAGTCCTTGGCCGCGATCAATGTCCATCAAGAGTGAAATTCTATATGTTCCAGGAACGTCTGGCTTACACTCTGCGCCAACGAAATCTTTCAGAAGCAAAGAGCGTTCAATTCTTATGTTTGATACTTTATATGTTTCTTTGATGTTTCTTACGCATTCTGTGATGAGAGATTTATCAATGAGTGTCTGAACTCTGATGCTGGTTTCTGATACGAAATCTCTGTAAACAACCCTGTCGTAAATCATCCCGATTTCATCTTCACCGACAACATAATCTGCAACGGCGAGCTGTGCTACTTCATACCATTTTGAAATGTCTTCATTTTCGAGGACGCTCTTCTTATAGTAGAAGATAGCGTTCACCAAAAGAACGCAGATGAAAAAGGCTATGGTAAATTGGAAAAGATGTGATTTCATTTGTGCAAGCACTTTAAAGGTAAGCATTTTATTTATCCTCCGATGCGGATCTTTATATACTTTGCAACGAATTCAGTAAAAGTAAAGTAGGCGCCAAGCATGACCCCAATCCAAATGACAATATTCTTCGCCGCCGAGCCAAAATAGCCTATAGCCGCGAAGCTCTTATATAGTTCTACCACTTTCTTAATGACGGCTATTTCATCATCATTAAAAGTAACGGTCTTCTCTTTCTTTTCAAGAAGTGTTTCTAGTTTTTTGAGAGCGGCCAGCTCTTCATCTGAGAAAATATTTGTTTTTGGATCTGACATGGTTTAATGCCTTCTAAAATACATCATCGCCCCAGTCTTTGAGTTCTGTAGGATGATATTGGATTTAGGGTTTTTCTTCGCATATTGTTTAATTTCTTCGCCCACTTCGTCTTCACCAACGTAGTTCTTATAGCGGGAGTATTTAGGTCTGCCAAATCTTGACTTCCATTGTGTTTCATGATCTACTTGGAAAACCTTAGTGCCAGCAAATGAGTCATTGGAGTTTATGCCGGCGATGTGACCACCTACCGTTGCATTTGCTGCGGCATCTTCTGTCATCATTTCTGGGGTGACTTGATCCCAATACTCTTTCATGAGCAGGAGGAATTCGTCTGTTGCTAATTCTTTTTCGTGATAGTTGTGCCCTTCCTTGATAAGGAGCAGAGCTGAAGCGAAAGTAACGAGTCTGGTATTGCCACCTGGAACCTTAGCTAGAATTTGTTTGATGTTTCTGATTAGAACATCAAACATCTTAAATGATCTATTTTGTTCTTCTGTACGAAATGCCTTGGCAATCAAGATGTTTCCGTCTTCGTCGATAACACCTGTCTTAAATGCTTTCCATTGATTGAATGGGAGCGTCAATCTTCTTACAAAATTATAGATCAGGAATAGATCGATTACACCTGCCATTTCTTAACCTCTTCTTTTATATCCTCTAGACGGTCTTTCCAGACAGGAGCGATCGCTGTTCTGGTCAACTCATCTGTCGAAGCCAATGCTTCTTTTGCCAATGTAATGGCGAATTTCAATTTAGCAAAGTTCTCATTTACTTCTTTCAATTTATAGATCACTTTGACGCCGTTGGTGATATTTGCTTCTTCCAAGAAATCTTTAAACTTATCCATTAGGCCCTCATCACTGCATCTGGTGACATGAAGTTCTTTTTTCTCATTACAGTCTTAGCAGACATCTCAATCATGCCGGTCTGCCGATTCCAGTCTATTGCAACTGGTGAATTGATATCTGACGCCATGTCTTTTAGAACAACTTCCGCCCCGGCACTCATCTTGAGTTTATTACCGTTCTTTTGAAACTGTTTATTGAATAACGAAACTAATTCTGAAACTGTAATTTGACGGCCATTTCTAGGGTCATTCACCCGATCTAGAAAGTGTCTTGTAAACTCAACATCTATACCAACCATCTTAAAGAGCTGGTCAGCATATTTTTCAATTGAGTTCAGGTCGTTCTGTGTGACCTCTTGCTCTTCTCTGAGAAAAGATCTAAGTGACATCTCATTTCTTTCCTAGAAGGCTTGTGTCTTTAGCATTGATTCTAGAAGCCATATCTTTTGATTTAATTGCGAGCTGTCTTGAGAACTGTTCTTTCTGTTCTTTGTCGTCAGTCTTGTTTATGTGATTATGAACGTTATCTAGTGCATCGATAAGATCCACATATTCCTGCTGAACTTCATACATTAGCTCCTGGAATTTTGATCCAGTCTTCTTGTCTGGTTCTTCAATCAACAGACGTTGCAACTTAATGGAGCCGTCTAAGATTGCCTGAGCTAATGGATCTTTTCTCATTAGAATCTCGATTTAATCTTTGATTTCACCTTGTTTAGTTGAGATGAGAATTGAGTCTTCTGTTCTCCGTTGCCCAGCCGAGACACGACAATTTCAGCTTTCTCAACAGCGTTAATCAATTCTTCATAAGCTGATTGAACATCAGACATAGCACCTTGAAATGCCTGCCCTGATCTTGGGTCTACTGCCTCTTTGTGGAGTTTAATTGCTCCAGAGCGAAGGTCGTCGATTAGTTTATTCGTTCTCATTACTTTTTGCTTCCTTTTGTGATAGCCTTCATAATAGAATCTGACATATCTGCGTCGAGTTTATTATTGCTGGCTAGTTCTTCTTTCTTGATGAGATCTTCTGCAACATTGTTGAATTTAATCTTACCACTAAAAATATCATCCGCTAATACATTCTTTTTCATTTAACCGTTTCCTTTTTGGATTTCTCTAATTTTCTGTATAACATGAGCATCTAGAATAATGTCCTTGGTTACAACGACGTTTCCTTTGGCGCCCACATTCTCAATCAGTTCAGAAGCAAAACCTAATGAAATAAGAAAAGGCATCAAACTTCCTAAATATTCACCGAGTTTCAATATCAACATTTTTGTGCAGGCCCGAGCTTCGAACACATTAAATAGAATCACCAAATGGTTGACTATCAGTTGCTCTCTTAGGACACCCTTCGTATGATAGGAATAAAACAACTTCTTCAAGTATTTTATTCTGTTCAAATCTTCTTCAAATTCCTCTGTCGAAGTACACGATGGGTTGTCATAATGCCGTGCCGCAAATATAATATAATTTTCGTTCGTCAGAACCATCTCGAATTAACTTATAACCTTGAATAATATTCTATCTCCTTGATCTTGATAAAGATCCAATCCAGGGTATTCCTTTCTTTTAAATCTTCCAAGCAGAGCTGCCATCCACAATTTTTCATCATCTTTCTTATTGAATTTTACCACAGCCATGCCGTTTCTGTTTGGTTTACCACCAACTTCTGGCCCAACGATAGACATGTTATAATCTTTCATCATCTTTTCTAAAGACTTCATCCCTTTTGAATTTGGATCCAAATGAGGTTCGGAGTTTTCAGAGAGTGAAATGGTACCCTTGAAAATGTCTTCGGCCAAAGTATCTTTCTTAATCTTAATCATTTTGCTCCTTAGAAGCTACTGAGTGCAGTTCTTTTAAAGGTTGTGTTTGAGGTTCTAATATAGAGATAACTTGAATCCCAAGCTATCGTTCCTGTCTTATATCCCGTCACAGTGGAGTTGGCTGGCGTAAAGCTCCCTGCAATAGTGATTTTATTGTTTGATGTAGTGAAAGAATTGACCTTAGTGATTCCCGAAATGTTCACGTTAGCAGTGATATAAGTATTCGAGGATTGCACGTAAACGTTCCCCTGCATTGTCGTCGTTCCCTTGAACGTGGTGTTCGATGGGAGCTGTGCAATGAGCGAACGCAAAGTAATCTTCTTAGACTGAGGGGAGCCTGAGGGATCATCTATGATTAATAGAAGATCTTCTCCAGCCGGCACCGACAAAGTCTGTAATTCAGAGATTTTCTTTGATGGCATTGTATTAGGCCGTTACTGTTACAGAGCCGGCGTTGTTAGAAATTGGGCCATTGATTACCAATACAACGTTTCTAGCACCTGTGTTGGTTGATTTCAAGCTGATTGCCGTCGCTGTAGAGTTTGCTACGGTCTGCGACTGGATCTTGAATGTGCCCACGCCTGCCGCCTTCCAACGAACCATCAGAGTGTTATTAGCACCTCTAACTGTAGTTGCTGTTGATCTAGCGATCATGTTGTTACCGCCGGCGGTGTTAGCAACTGTAATTTTGACGTTACCTGCGGCCCACTTCATTGGTTCTGAGAACGAAATATATGTGTTCACGAAACTACCGTTGACGGTTGATCTGGTTGAATGCCACATATCTGTGACTTTGGCTGTGTTGAAATTGCTTGTGTTTGATAGCTGAGCGAGAGGGATGAGAATTTCGTCCTTCGATCTTGTGCCAGACTTAATACGTCTGACGAAGCCTTTATTGGTAACGATGACGTTACGCTTTTCCTTGCCCTTGAGGTTCTTAGGAAGGAACGTGGTTTTATTCCATAGTGCCATTTTAGTGTCTCCGCTTTTCGATTGTTGATGGGTTACGAGTAAATCTACTCAACATGATATAAGTTCAAAGTTATTTATAAATTTTCCACTATCGCATTCCAGTAGGTATAGAGGCCGTCTGGATCGTCTCTCATGAGCTCTTCTGTGTCTGGAATGTGAGCTGTGATTGCAATTGGTTCAATATCTGTCTTGACCCATATTTCAGGTCCAAGTTGACCGAAACCAACACCGATTCTATCATCCCCGGCGAATCTTTGAATGAATTCATCGAATGGAACCATCTCTCCTCTGAACGGTACTAGACCATCGAAGAAGATATAATTTGCTGTGAATTTGTCATTTCTTGATTCTTTGAAGAAGCTCTTGAAGCTTTCTGTCTTTGGCTTTGGTGTAGTGACGTATTGAGCCATGAGAGTCTTGACTTTTTCAGTTTCTACCAGCATCGTTCTATAAGCTCTCTTTAAGTGTAGTTGCTTACGTGGATTCTTGATGCAGTATTCTTCTGATCTGATAGAATCAGTTCCTGTGCCAGCAGCTGAATAATCTACTCCCTCTGTCCCGACATACGCATCCATTTCTAGAATATAACCAATCAGATTGTGCCTTCTGCTGAATCCAGAATCTCCTATGTATTGAAGAGCCTTGTCGATGACCGGGGAAGTATAGACGCCTTTTCCTAGCATCTTTCCTGTAACTGCCACGCCGCCGACTGAGCTCTGCATGATTTTGAAACCAAATCGTAGAATCATATTAGCTGCGATCGAACCAGTTCCATGATAGAGTGGTGCCATCTTTGTGGCCGCTTTTTCTGCCATCCACTCCTTCAATTCTTCGTTCATTAGATCGATTTCGAATATGTCGAGAACCCAAGGAGCAGAGTTGCCATGGCGGCCATTGCATTTCGAAAAAAGGTCAAGAGTTGCCTGGTCAAGCATTTCTTGATTCGTCGCTACCTTTGTGATCTTAGGTGGTGGAATTGCTACGCGTGTGTTTTCATATTTCTTGATGTTTAGATAGTAATCATCCTTCTCATCTCGGTAAGGCTTAATCCCGGCATCTTTGAAGTTGATTTCAAAGCTATTAAATTTCAAGATTTCAGTCATCGACTGGGGCGTAACCTTAGTTTCAAACGGGATAGGGGTATTTTCTTGCAGGCCCGAAATGTTCTGCAGAAGCAATGAGCTCTGGAGGATGTGATCGATAACCTTACCAAGACGGCTCGTGCCTTTGTTATTCGTCTTCAAAGAATCGATTACTCTAGAGAAGTATTTCTGTCTTTCAGGCTCCGTAAGATTTGGATTATTCTTCAAAGACATGTAATATTCGTCGACACCTGTTTGTTCAATCAGCTTGTTGAATCTTGTAATTTGAGACCATTGATGTTCTCTTGAGGCTATACATTCAGCATATATAGAAGGATCGGGGATAACAGCAAGTTTCTTATTAAAATCTTCTAAATAATAGACGTCGTGAGTTCTTTTCTTCCATTCCTCTATAATTCGTGCTTTCAAAAATGCCTTATCAATGGAAAGGGATTCTGGATCGTTAGAATAAAGATGAAGTGTTTCATGAAAATCTAAACTTTTAACATAATATATACCAGCATCTGAATTTAGCAACCTTTTGAATACTTCTTTAAGAGCTGGGTCGGTATTAATCCACATCGTGAACTTTTTAAGAAAGTTCCCGACGGTGATTCTCACGAGTGCTGGATCCACACCGAAAACATTCGTTGCTTGATTTTCTATTTCTAGAATATACTCTAACAGTAATCTTTTCTGAATGTCTTTAGGTACATTAGTTTTGTCTTGAAGAACACCAAGGAAGCTTTCAGGCCAGCCCCGTGATCGTGTGAAAATGCTAGTAATAGCCATTGGAATGAATGTTCGGCAGATGTAGTCGTCTGCCAAAGGCGGTAATGGCTGTCCTGTGGTAACCAATCCCTTAAACATCTTATTTAGAAGATCTGATACAATATCAAACTTCAGCCCTGGGGTATTCTTTAAATACATAATCCAAGAATTGATATAGTTCGGATTTCCCATCGCCTTTTCAGGTACGAAATTCACATAATAACCAGATAGCGCTTTCATTTGACCTTCGATATAGAACCAAGGGCCAACCTTAGAATATATGATGTCAAGCATGACACTAATTTCCCGATTTTGTGTAAGATAATTGATGTCTTGTTCGATGAAAGCGGTGTGATATTTTAATAGATAATCATGCTCTTTAGCAATATAGTCTTGCATGAAATCAATGGCTTTATCAAAATCTTCTTTTACGATACCATCCAAATAAGAATAATTTATAGTGATGAATGATGTCAAATATGTGTATTTCATATTCTCGCTTTCGAAAAAGCCAGGATCTGCGAAGATACCGTTAGCAAAATCTTGGATTAGGAACGCCCAATAATGGGCGCGGATGGGGGCCCGCGGATTTAATGCCCCTCTCATCATCGTTCTGGCTTTTTCATCACCAAGTTTTTCTCTTAGAACTTTGTATGAAGGATATCCCATCTTTATTAGCATCGGAAGATCTCTTTTTATAAGTAATGCCGAGACTATTTCAGCTTCGTCTACTTCGAAACCAGCTTTCTTCTTTTGAAAAGCATCGAGATCTGGCATAAGTCCACATTCTTCAATCCAGCCATTTCTTATATATTTTGTAACCATTTCTTTTTTGGGGCCGCTGATCTCTTCAAAAGTAAGCTTTAGTGAAGATCTAAATTTGTTAGCCCCAGCCATTTCTGCTACGGCTTTAGCTTTGAACATAGCTCTTTTAGCAGCATCTGATTCTGGAATGAGATCAAGGAAAAGATTATAAATCGCTAACGATGAAGTATTATTATACATCTTAGTTGAAAAGATGGCTTCTAGAAACTCTGTTGAATATTTCATCTTGTTCTTTAGAAGTATCTTTCCGCAGTGCCTCGCCAACCAAGCAAGAAAGGTCTGATCGTCTTTAACGACGGTCTTAAGAATTCTGATCATAGTCTTTTCTTCAAGAGTATGATCCCATCTGCTCGCCCCAGAAGCCATCATGAGAGAGTTTATAATCTCGACGATTTGAGGGAATGCTATTTGTGGGAACATATCTAGAAGATAGTTTATGATCTTCTCATCTTGATCTGATGTGCCTGCATAAGGAACATCTTTAAAAGGTTCTTCGTTAAGGCCTTGCATTTCTGAAACAACATAAGGTTGAACAGCATTCTTATAAGGCTGGGAGAAACCACCGAATGACGATTTACCAACAAGTGCTAGCATGCCTGCGACTAGATGCTGTTTGACAGCTCCTTTTTCAGAGCCAGTACGATGATGTAAGAATACCGCGTCAAAAACATCTTTATCCTTTCCTGATAGAGCAAAAGAGAACATGGCAAGAGGTCCTAATGTTTCACGGAATATTGACCCTGCCGAGAAGGATAAGGATTTTTCTGCTCTATCGGCTTGATTGTTGACAGCAGCTACCGACAGCTCCCAGTTCGTCTTAGGTTTCTGAATGGTTGGAGTAGGTGGAGCTACGACCGCAACGTTCTTGGTTAGGACGGCTGCTTTTACTAGAACTGAACCTGTAGAAGAAGGAGACGCTGGAATATCTACCTTGGCGGCATTCTTCATGAGCATGTAGATTCTTTGAAAATCGGCGCACGTCTTCTTGATACGAGCAAGCGGGAAGATGATCGCGGCCATTTCGCTCAAACTCTTTTTCTTTTCAATGAACGGCAGAACCACTTGCTGGAATACGATCGCCGAACCACGAGCCGTTGCTATTGGAGTCTTAGCCAATAGGGCTCTGATCAGATCATCTTTGATGACAAGATCTTGCTTTGTTTTCAATAGATAGAGGAATTTCGTAAATTCATTGGTAAAGGTCATATTCAAGAAGTTTTTGTCAGCCATCGCTTTTACCGCAATAGCAAGATCGTGTGATTCGTCTGTTATTTCGGCGATTCTGGCTTTATCTAATTGCTTGAAGTAGAGGAACAAACGATTGTCTCCTGGATGGCTTTGATAAAGGCTTAGGAAGCCTAAGAGGTTCATCCAGAACGCATCTTTAATCCCATCATCATTTGCCAAGAACTCAGCCTTTGTGACAGATAATGTATTATTGGTATTTTTTTTGTTGAAGTAAAGAGAGTTTTCTTTAAGCATTAGTCTATATCTTTCTCATCAGGGTTTATGATAATTTCTGTCTTATTTGGAAGTTCATCTTCAGGCTCTGGAACCTTCTTTGCCTTGCCTTCTGGTTTCTTTTCTTTATCTTTTTCAGTGGCGGCGGGAGTCGATGCTGCGTCTTTGGCAAAAGGATTGGCTTGATTTGGATGTGGTGCTGATCTATCAGTAATGGCAACATCTTCTGTCAGAGGAGTTTTGAGAAGACTTGCAACGAAATCTTTGACATATGAGAGCTTATCTTTGTAGGAAATTACCACAAAGCCATTCACCTTCATAGGAACGCCATCATAAGTGAAGAAATAGTTTTGTTGATTGGGTTTGCCGAAGAACTTCGCTAGCATACCGCCGGTCACGTCCTTTGGGAGTTCCATGCGTGTTAGCGGATCGGGTTTGGAGAATAGCTTGTCTCCGTCATTGAATACTTTTACATCTGGACCAACGGCCTCAGATTTGAAGGCTTTCACTACCTTGCTGACTAATTTGATTGCATCTTTTTCTTTATCAAAGATATCGTTCTTTTCATCAATTTTTCTTTGTTTATCGCGGAAGTCAGACAAGTAGAATCCCCTTTTCGTATTGGTTTCTACTTATTTATAAAACGATTAGACGAGTTTTAGGATGTCTTCGGGTGTATCGACGCTGCCAGGAGCAGGGCCGTCTACGCTGACTAGATTGACCTTCATGCCATTATCTAAAGCTCTTAGCTGCTCCAAGCCTTCGTCAATCTCTCTGATGGTCTGAGGGAACATGACAAACTTCTCCAAGGCATCTCGAGTATAAGCATAGACACCGATATGATGCCAGAACGGCTCGTTATGGTCTTTCATAACCATTCGACGGAAATCTGTAGCTTTAGAATATCTTCTCATATCTAATTCTTCTGAGAATGCCTTGACAACGTTTCTGTTGTCGATCTCATCGTTGTTTAAGATAAGAGTTACAGGAGTAGCAATCTCTACATCATCATGAAGACCAGACAAAGTCCAATCGATAATTTCAGGATCTATGAATGGAATATCGCCCTGTACGTTCACAACTTCAGTGAAGAGTTTTGTTGGATCATAAAGAGTGATGGCAGCATGAACTCGTTCAGTTCCTGAGTTGAGAGAAGAATCTGTCATAACAACTTCTCCGCCCAATATCTCTATTGCCTCTTTGATTTCGTCTGAATCAGTTGCTACAATGACTTTGCCTATTTTTGTCTGTTTGCATCGCTTCCAAACGTGGGCAATCATAGGAATTCCTTCGATCTGTGTCATTGGTTTATTTGGAAATCTTACCGAAGCCTTTCTTGCGGGGATTACGATTATTGAATTCATTCTTGATTATTTCCTCATATGTGTTTTCGGTATCCGTTGTATAGATTACCTTCTTAATACCAAAAGCGACAATGGCTCTCATACATCCAGCACAAGGCTTTGCCTCGCCACAAACATCTTTTCTTTTTCCTTTTACCGTCGTGAAGATGGTAGGGTCTTTTCTTGCTCTAGCAATATAGAGTGTGCAATCATTGAGTTGTTCAACGTTCAATGTATAGAGAGCATTCTTGATGGCATCCACTTCAGCATGCAAGGACACCGCATGGTGATTTTTAGAATAGTATGCCATCAAGGGATGCGTCTTGGTTTGGTTATAGCCGATAGTCAGCATATTGTTTTGATAAACGATAGCAGCAGCCATTCTGCTTCCCGAGACGGGCTTGACAGTAATAGCTTTATCCATGACGATTTTAAGATTTCTCAAATGCCGCTTGTTCATTTCAACTCAATGCTATTTTGACGATCCGCTTTAGTTTTGTTGTAACAGATTCCGTTACGTCTTCAACAAAGTCTTCGATCTGGATGCGATCAAATTCAATATCAAAGTTTGGAAGGGGAATAGCTTTAAGGTCTTTTGTCGTATCCCATTTATAAGAAAGGGTCACGTGCGGTACGAAGTCTGGGAAGTTAGGAACGAGTTTATTCCCTCTCTCAAACGTGTATCTAATTCCTTCAAGTCTCATCCCCTGATCTTTTACGATAATGACTGGTATGTCTGCATTTGCTCCAAGCAAAGCCAATGCTCTTGGCTTGCATGAAATAATGGTAGATAGATATGCGCTCCCTCTTCCAATCCCGGACTTGTTAGTCGAAACCATGATCGTTAGATGAAAGGAAAATGGATTTCCACCATATCCTTTGGAAATGTCAAAGCCATTTTCCGTGGCATATTTGTTTAGTCGTAGTTGGCAATCGTCTGTTGGGATAAGACCCACATAGACTCTTTCTTGTTCTGCCATATCGGTTAAGTATTATTCCTTCCTATTCTCGAATAGCCAAGAAGGAACGCAGGTGTGTCCCCTCTAAAGCCTATGCCTTTATTGAAATCATTCAAACGAACTTGCACCTTGTTTTTATCAGCATCAGAGTATATGACATAACCAGTCTTATCCTCTACCACTTCCCAATCGGCGCCATTCTTCTTACATCTATACATTAACTGAAACCTTCAAAATTGTTGCCTTGCTGTTTGATAGCCGCGAGCAAACCATTCGACACAGGAGCTCCCTGTGGTAGAGCGGAAGGATCGTAACTAATTCCTTTGAGGGGATCGTTGACATTTGAGAATTGCATCTTCAATCTGTCGAACCCAACTAAGAATTTCGGTATTCTGTTTTTATCATCATATCTTGATTTCAATTGCTTTATCAGCATTTGATTTTGTGAGATCAATTCGTCTGACGAAATTAGTGCTGCAATCCAATCCGCTGTAAAGTTTACACCAAACGATTCAGATATGTCTTCCATATTTGGATCTCCGTTTGTTGCCCCCATTCTATTGAACTGACTTGCCGATACAATTGGAACTGCTTCTTCTACTGCCAGCCCTCTCAACTCTTCTGAGATTGATTTGTTGTAAAGATAAGTATTCGAAAGCGTTCCTGGTTTTATTCTAAACGATGTCATAATATTCAAGTAATCGATATATATGATCTTTGGTGTGAAGTTCTTCTTCAACCTTAGTTCATTCAAAAGATTCTTGACGTGTCCCACATGAGCTGCCCCTGTAGGGTACTCCTTAGTAATTAGTTTACCGAGCGTTCTCTTTTTGATAGAAGACATCTTATCGAAGAACATTTTTTCAGATAACAACATCAAATCATCAAACGTGACGTTCATCAAGTTGGCGTCGATACGTTTTGCGATTTCTTCTTCGGCCATTTCCAAAGAGATATACAATACGTCATCACCTTCCATAAGATTCTGTGCTGCCAAGAAACACATCAAAGCGGATTTACCACCATGCGTTGCCGAGAGAAACAGATTCAACGTCTTCTTTGAGAAGCCGCCTTTGGTCACTTTGTTTAGAAACTCTAGACCTAGTTTGACCTTCTCTTCTTTTCTGTGATAGTATTCAAACCTTTTTTCAGCGTCTTCGATATAATCGTGGCCTACTGATTTATTGAATGAAACTGCCAATGCTTTTTGTACGATGTCCGGGATTGCTCCAGACGTGAGTTTTGATTCCCCCTCAATGATTGAGATGCTCTCATGAATTGCGTTCTCGATCGCTCGCTGTTTACAGAAATCTTCTGTAGTCGTTATCAGCCAGTCAATCTGCGGCAGTTCATAGTCTTCTTTGAACTCACCAAGTGTCTTATCAATATCCCCGATTACATTCTCTTTGATAGTCTTGTCGTTTGACAGTTCTATAAAGAGTGCTTCAATTGTTGGGCAGACATTATATTTGCCCACGAATGCCCTGACGTGCTTAAACAGATCTTTCTCAGATTGCTTTGAGAAATATTCTTCTTCAATAAACGGTAGGACTCTTTTGGTGTATTCTTCGTTCTTTATTAAATTCCTTAGAATTATATCGGACGTGTGCAATTAGTAACCTTATTCTTCTGATTGTTCTTCTACTTCTTCTGTTTCCGCTTCAATCGGTTCTCCGCCTAAAGGAACCACATTTTCAACTGCAACTACATCCTCTAATCCTTCACTAGAACCCAACGAGAATTCCTTCTTCGCCGCGGCATCCAACTTGTCTAGGATGTCCTTAGTATAATACTTTTCAGGTTCTTGTGCTAGTTCTTTTTCCCATCTTTTCGAACCATCGGGCATCACATAGCGATTACCGACACGCACGAAAATACCATACTTCAAAGCCAATGGGAGTAAGCCAAAATAACGTTCAAGTCCGTGTTCGAAGTTTGCACGGAGTTCAACAACTTTCTGTTCTTTGGAGAAACGAGACTTCTCCATCTTTGCACGAACGATATTACCGATAACGTCTGTGCCTTCTCTATCTTTCTTTTTTGTAAGAGAGACGATATTGGAAGCGGCATAAGCGATACCACCACCACCCGACATTGCTCTAGTTGGAACGTATGCACCGATCATCTGATATGTGTGATTCGTACAAACCAAGGGAATGCCCAACATGCCGAGTTTCAAAGTAATTGTTCTGAAGATAGAACGAATAATTTGTTGCTTCGTCATATCTCTAACGTCTTTGCCCTCTCGAGCGTCGTTAAGTTCCTTTGTTGTCGGCATGTTTCCTAAAGAGTCAAGAACAACCATCACTGGAGGCCTGACCTTTAGTTTTTCATACCCATCGATGAAGCCTAGAATCTTTGTTCTAAAATCCTGCAATGTTTCGGGAAACTGTATTTGAATTCGGGAGATGTCAATCCCACGACCTGCTAGTTGTTCCTCATCAAGGGCATATTCGGTATCAAAATAAATGACACCACCGGTTGGAAAATCCATCTGGAATTGTTTCACTGCAGACATAGCAAAGAAGCTCTTATAAGTTCCTTGTTCACCTGCTAGTGCCGTCACTCTATTTCCAGCAAACCCACCGTAGATGGAGGCTGAAAGTAGAGCGTTTAAAATATATGAGCCAGTGTCAATGAAACTGGTCGTCGCTGGAATGGTCTCGCCCTTTTGGCCAAGGGAGTTCATCATTTCCAAAAAATTATTATCTTCCATTTATATCCTTTATGATCTTGTTAGTTTCAACAAGTCTTTAATCTTTTCTTCTAGAACAGGCTTGCGGTTGGGCCAATTTATTCTTGGCTTATCTGCTGTCTCGAGAAGGTTCACTAACAAGGGCATAATCAATTCTTCAACTTGCTTTAGTTTTTCTTTGTGCGACAATTCTGTATCAGCCTTCACTGTCGTAATTGTCTTCTGGAAATCTTCGTCGCTTTCGCTAGTAAATCCAAAATCTTTCTTGTTATTGTATTGCGCGATGACGTCTTTTATATCTACGGCCATTATTCGAATAGACTCTCTACATTTGCTTCTGGGGCCACCGACCAACCGATGGCATCTGTTACCCCCTGCAATGGAAACAAGAATGCCTTATTCCATTGTCCTTCATAATCAATGTAATCGTGAAGTCCAAGATCTTTTGACAAATGAGTTGTAAACCCGATCACATCTTCTTGAACTAGGTTTGGAAGTTTCAACTGTACGAATTTAATCTTGTCGCCTTCATAGATACGTTCATAGTCTTCTCTGCTTTTGTCTTTAATCAGATTGTTGTAAACCAAAGCCGCTCTCACATGCATTGGAGTTCCCTTGGTATAAATCGTCAATGGGTCTGAATATTTCGACAATCCTTTTACACCAATCGGAGAAGCAATGTCTTCAACTGATATTGCATTGAATTTAATTCTTTCTTCATCAATGAAATTGAACAACGTTTCTTGATCTTTGTGCATAATAATCTCAAACGATTTGTTCAACAAATCTTTGCAATGCCCAGGGGTCGTCGATCTAATAGCTTCAATTCCTGTAACTTCAAGTTTTGGTGTGGCGTATCTTGTTCCTTCTTTATCCCAGATAGAACAGATGTATCTTTTCTTGGCCTGCCACAAAGCCTTATCACAAATCTTTTCACGTTTCATGATCATCTTCTGTTCATAAGAGTTCATAAAGCCATGAAGCTCTTGGAACCATTCTTCCAATTTAGGTTGAACTTTATCTCTACAGAAGCGATGCAAGAACTCTACAATTTTGAGAGGTTCTTTTAACCCGGTCTTGACAACGAGTGTCTTAAAATCCACCCATACCGAGTCTGTATCAGATGCGATTATATAGTCTTTTCCAGAAGTTTTCAACATATCGTTCAGATATTCGTTTAATTTCCGAACAACATATCTGATTGTCACCTGCCCCGAAAGTGTGATTGCTTCACCAAGAACACGATCGTAAAACCTAAAGCCTGCATTTGATAGGGAGCCATATAAGGCGTTAAGAGCGATCTTATAATTCATCTGGAAGTTTTTGAACACTGTGATCTTCCGTTTGATTTCTTTTAGATCTTCTGGAGTTGCTGTGTCTTTTACCTTTTCAGCGTATCTTTCAAGTTCTAACTGCTGATCTTTGTAATCTTTTCTTCTAATGAAATACGACTCAGTGATTGTTGCAATGAAACTGCGTTTATCTTTTCTGAACATTGCCCCGTTTGCTGCTAACGAATAATTATTCTGTCTGATATAGCTATCAAGCCCTGCTTCCATCTGTAGTCCAATCATACGATTCTGTTCTGGCTCATCAACTTTTCTAACAAGTGTTTCAGGTCCGATGTTGTATTGCATAATCAATGACGGATACAGAGAAGTCAAATCCAATGATACTGCCCAATCATACAATCCAGGCACGGCCTCTCTTACCGCACCACCTGCGATCTTTTCAGCCTCTGCTCCAGTGTGTCTACGTTTTGGAACGATTACTTTTCTTTCTAGAAGGAAATTGTAAATGATCGCATCCCAGATTCTTGTCTGTTTGAAAACGTCAATAATATTGATCTTCGCCGACATAGCCATGTTCACAGCCAAGTCAATTAAGTTTTCTGATTCCTCAATCCTTACGATAAGCCCGACGTCGTTTATATTGTAATCAATGAAGAGTTTGAAGTCTTTCTTATAAAGATCGTTCAACCCCTTGAACTGGGAATAGTCGGTTTTTGCTTCACCGAGAACTTCAACTGCAACTGAGTTCAATTTGAAGTTTTCTGGTTTCTTGTCGGAGAACTTTTTAAACAGTGGAAGATAATCGAGAATAACCAACCCAAAAATATCATAGGCATTCACATCGCCTCTCATTGTAGGGATGATTCTTTTCTTTAATATCTGCCAAGGTGAAAGTTTACGAGCCCAATCCTTCCCGATAGTTCTTGTGATTCTGTTTACAAGATATGGTACGTCGTACTGCTCAATATTCCATCCAGTTATGATATCAAATGCAAGCACTTGCCAAAGCTGGACTAACTTGGTCAGCAGATCGTTTTCGTCTTTACATTTGACATATCTTATATTTTTTTCAGTCGAAGTATAATCCTTCAAGCCCAAGACATAATATTGACCCTTCAAGTATATCGCGACCGAGATCACGGCTTTGTCTGCCTTGTCTACGTCACCATAACCACCTTCAGAGTCTGTTTCGATATCGATGTATGCTAATCTGATTGTATCAAAATCATATTTGACTTCGCCTTTAAAATAATCGGCGATAAACGAATATTTCCAATCGGTCATGCCGTGGTATTTAAAATTGGAAACGTTCTCGTATTTGCGAATGAAATTGGAGCATTCAGAGATGCTGCCTGGTTGGAACGCTTCTAGCGGCTCGTCTTGAATTGACTTGAAGCCTGCGTTCATCTTTTTGGAAGGAAGGTAAATAGTAGGGCTGAACTTTATTTCTTCTTTAAACGGCTTCCCGTCTTTATAGCCTCTACATAAGACGTTGTCGCCGACAACATCTACGGTCGTGAAAAAATGCAAACGTTAATTGTCCTTTGATTATTCTACATTATAACGTATTGCATTCATTTCATCAATTAGAATCTAAGAAATTCTTAGCGTCTTTTGCTGTAAGTTTTCGACCTAGATTCTTTTCTAGTATATCGAAGTCTTTTCTGTATTCGGTTTCCATGTGTCTTAGGAAACCGTTTCTGTCACCTGATGGCGACATAATTGCTCTGAGTCCTTCCCAGAGTAGTGCGTGTCTGAACATAATATCTCCTGTTCATAAAACATAAAACAGAGAGGCAGAATTACCCCTCTGCTTATGTCAGGTTAATTCTTCAATTATTCTTGAAGTAGTTTTTTGGCGGGTGTGGTAGCGGGCGTTTCATCATTGATTTCAATCTTCTTAGGCTTTTGATCCTCTGGGACAAGGCGCTCCAGGGTGAGCTTCAAAATACCGTTCAATAGTTCGGCGTTTTTGACCTCGACGTGATCCGCAACTTTAAAATTTCTTTCGAAGTTACGTTCCGCAATTCCTTTGAACAAATAGTTCTGATCAGGCGCTGGTTGATTTCCAGACTCGAGAGAGCCCTTAATCTTTAACAGACCTCCTTCAATAACTATTTCAAGATTAGATTTACCAAATCCGGCAACTGCCATTTCGATCTCGTAAGTATTGTCGTTTTTCTTGACGATGTTGTAAGGTGGGAATCCCAAGGCCTTAGAAGTTAGTGCCGACATCTTTCCGAAATCAGCGAGTAGGTTCTCAAAGCCTACGGTTCTTGGGAGAAAGGTTGAGAAAGTGAAAGGATCGTTATTCATTTATTGCCTCCATTTAAGCAAGGTTTTATTCGTGACCCATAATTGGCATCACAGTTGTATTTATAACAGATATTTGTGAAAATATCAAGAAGGAGATAAGGGGAATTTCTTCCCCTTATCTCCAGCCGGCCCTACTAAGTCGCGGTTTATTCCCAGATGTTGTAGCGGTCTACCATGATTGTTTCCAACATGACGCTCTTTGGCGAGAAGTTTTCCAACGTGTCTGCCAAGACGCTTTTCAAGATCGCAGGCGAGAATCCGGAGATCAACGCCGTGTTGTCGTCGTGCACAGTCACTGGCTGGTTCCCTTGACGGCCGCTTACATTCCAGAACACAATCTTTGGAAGTTTGTATCCTGAAGCTGCATATTTTGCCTTGATCGACGTGTAGTTTGTCGCATCAGGTGTCTTTGAGCACTGGTTAAATTCCATGTCTGAGATTACCAAGATCATCTTTGGCATATCAGCTTCTGGAACTGTGTTGGTTTTTGCAAACTCTAGAACGTTCTCGAAAGCCGCCTCTAGGTTTGTACCCATCGCCCAATGTGCTTGACGCATAGCGTTTATCTTTTCATAAACGTTTGCCCCAGTCAATTTGATCAATTCTGCTGTTTCTGAGAAGGAAAGCATAATGTCGTGGTATGCACCTTTCTGCTTGTCAGCAGTGTACATCCCGATTGAAAGTGCGACGTCCATTGGTGTCAACCCCACGCCTTTGCTCACGACGTATCCCCCGCCCATAGACCCTGAGACGTCAACCATTGGCAAGATCATGTTGTCTCCTAAGAAATCAGGCAACGCTTTCCACTGTTCCAAGGAAGCAGTGATGTTGCCGTGATTCATAGACTTTAGGACATCATATGGATAAACGGCAGTAGCATTCATCTTCACACCTGCAACTCCCTTTTGGAGAGAAGCTAGATATTCAGTGTAGCGTACCGTGTCACGGCGGCCGAAAGCCTTCTGATAACGTGCAGAAGCCACGGAAGGTACATGCGAGTAGTTGATTGATGTCCAATCCTTCGCACACATCTTCTGTTCAACTGTGGTTCTCAAACCAACGATGGTTTTTCTCCATCTCTTTGGCGTCCATCCCATGAACGTGCGCAATTCATATGCTAGCTTGCCCTGGACAGGCATCCACTTTGCAGCGATTGCATTCTTCGCATTGATCTGGTTCTTGATTTCTTCAAATGCCAATTTCTTAGCATAGTCAGTTGTGAAGATCAACAAGTCATCCCAACGGCCGTATTCGGCCCATGCTGGGATCAACAATTTCAATTCGGTTGGGTATTGGTTTTCGATGTGGATCAAGATCTTACGTGTCGTTTCACGCTCACCAGCTCCGCCACGAATGTCACGTGCCCACATCAAGATACGCAAAGACAATTCCTTGTCTTCAGTATATGCTTCTGTGAAAGATCTCGTGAAGTCCATGTTACGGGTTCCGATGATACCGAAAAGGTCGACTAGCTTGCTGGTCGAAGAAAGATTGGTCGCCGCCTCGTTTGCAGTCTTCCCCAAGTTCTTCGTTGCATCGAGTTTAGATGTGAATACGTTCGTCATTTTACGTCCTCTTTCGGTTTAATTTTAACAAGTTGGTTAGAAAAAGATAATCTCATTAAGGGTTAATTCCCTAAAAGTATTATCCGACCTTTTTTGCTCGACATCTTGCTTTTCACTGGATGCCTTGGACGCTATCTTTATACCATAAACGGAGCCTTCGAAGAGGCCGATGTTGCTCCTGCTGAATATGATTTTATTGCAGAACCCAACTTTATTGTATAACAGACTCAATTTTTAACCGCTCTGACCACTGAGCTACTTCCCCGTAAATGGTGGGGAAGAGAAGAATCGAACTTCTGCCTGTGCATTATAATTGCATTTCTTTTTGCTGAAATGAGTCTAAAACTAAAGTAACAGATTTCCTTTTTGCGTGACAAGCATTTTTTGATTGATGAAAGAAATCTAAATTCAGAGTAGATTAATGTAAAATCAGACTCTGTTGGTTTTCGTTAAGACTGATTTTGGTCAGTTTTTTTGAAATTTTTAGTTGCTGAATAGAGTCTTAATTCTGTAACAGGTTCGCTTTTTTGTGTTTGAAACAAATTTTTGATTGCCGCAGGGAACCTTAAAGTCGTTGCCCGTTCGGGCGAATTCAATAGTTTATCGGGGTCGTATTCCCCTTCGACGGGGAACTTTACCATTTCTTGTTGCTAAAACGACCCTAATATGGTTAACAGACTAACCTTTGCTCTTTGTTCAAAAAAGATTTTTGTTTGCTGTAAGTAGTCTTGAATAACGTATATTACAATGAAATCAATGTGTTGTCAACACCTTTTTATGATTTCATCCACTTTGAAGCGTTTTTTCTGATGCCGTCAAACGACTGTTCACGAACAAGCTCAAAGTTCTTGTAAACTGGCTTCAGAAGGTTCGTTTCTTCTGTTGCCTCTTGTTCTTTAACAGTTATAAACGATTCACCATCATGAATCAATGCCAATCTACCTCTTTTTGAAACTTTCTTGTGATCGGTGATTGGATCCTTGTAGACATCCTTTTCTTCACCATTGATTGTGATGGATGATGCCTTCATCGCGAACCTGATGGTATCGCGATCTACTTTCTGGAGAAGACCGCCGCCCATGCCGAATGCCATGTTTTCAGTAGAAAATCCATTGCTGTTGAGGCGTTCGATGATCTGCTTGATAATATCTGGTGTGCAGCCGTCGCCCTGAATAACCCGAACGTGAGGGTTGAGAACTTTGTAACCCTTTGAGTTCACGGTGTAGCCGAACTTGGTGGCCAGAAGCATCACAACTTCATTTGGTGTGGTTACTGGGTTTCCCGAATCTGGACGAACGACCAGTGTTCCGTTCCTTGCAAGAACCTTTTCACGGAGGTCTTCGCCCCAGATTCCAGAAACTGCTGTCCACAGATCATAAGAGTCTGAGACGCAAGCAATGATTGGATTGTCCTTGTATTGATCGAGCATATTTTCATACGCTTTGCGTTCACCATCACGGCCCCAGGCAGTGATTGTTGAGTGTTCAGAAGCCGGTATGCTGAAACCCGGGAAGTTTTCGTATGGATAGTAGGCCTCAATGGCTTCAAGAGCTTCGACAGTATCAGTGCCCATGAAGTTAACCAAGTGTGACATCCCGCCCAATGCTGCGGCTTCAAAGCTGGTTGCGCCTCTCGCCCCGAAATCGTGAAGCTTAAAGTTGATTTCATTCTCGGGGTTGTCACAGGTCTTCAAGAGGCTGTCCCAAATGATTTCCTTGACGCCGAGTGAAATCGTCGCCACTGTCGTTGGATACCAAATTGCCCGCATCAAAGCGGTTTCAATCCACGACGTCAACCAAGGGAACTCAGGATCTGTGTTGTGAACCTGGACCAAGACGTTGCCGACAGGAAGGATTGTACCTTCTTCAACGGCTGTAATTTCAAGAGGTAGTTTGCCGCCGTAACGATGGAACATTGCCTTCCATCCTTGGATGTTGAAAGGGACACCATGCTGGTTGTAAAGCCGATCTGCATATTCGATCTGTCTTGCTGTAAACCCAGGCAAGATGTATTCTTTGATGAATGCCTGCAGGCCGAAGAACAAAGTCTTGTCGTGCTTGCCGCCGGTTCTGGCTTCGATATAGGAAGACACTCGGGTCGTTCCTGGTGGGTACTGCTTGAAGTGCGATGTCTTGTAGCTGTCAACCGAAGTCAATAGTGATTTCTTTAACGTAGTCATGATTGCAAAAACTCCTTTTGCGTTTTTAGGTGAAGTCTTTCTTCACCTTAGATTAAAGTCTGAATGATGTCCCAATGATCTTCAAAAAGGTCATCAGAACGTAGTTCTGATAGTTTGACCCATGCTGCTTTGTCTGCATCATCGGCTCCTCTCACGTCTGGTAGCCCCACATCTGGCAGACTGTTCAAATCCATCAAGTATGCTTGTGTGATTGTCCGACCGCGTTCAGAGCGGAAGGGCGCATCAAATGTTCTTGTCTTTGTAATTTTGCCACGAAGTAATGCCTGTGGCAATTTGATTCCTGTCTCTTCTTTGAGCTCACGAATCATTGCATCTTCAAGGCGTTCATCAACTTGAACGAAACCACCTGGTAAAGCCCACAATCCCTTCCCGGGATCTGCACGACGCCTTACTAAAAGAATGTGTGCTGCCTTGATAAGTACCACATCAACCGTCTGGAAAAATGGCGGATAGGGAGCTGCTTCCCATTGCTTCTTGTAGTTCTTGATGAATGTGTTTTGAGCAATGAGATCATAATAAACCTTATTGTTATTCCGCAACCATTCTTCAAGATAAGCATTGGTTTCTTCGGTCAACTGTTCAGGTGAGAATGAATAAAGTTTTTCATCAAACATTCTGTCTCTGATTTGTGTCGCCGACAAAATCACCTGCTGTGGTACATCAATTGATTCCCAATAGGGGAACATCTTCAAGTAGAATGAACTGCGATCTTTACTGTGACCGATGACCCCAATATTGGCAGTTTTAGAATTCACAACCAATCGATCAATTGAGGCGTGAAGTTCAGACAACCATTTGGTGTCGTCGTAAATCCAGTCTGGATGATAAATGAAATGAAGTCGTTGGCGATCATGTTTATCAAAATTCCACATGATCATTTCCATGCGCTCTGAAGCATTCCATGGATTGCGGCCACTGCGGGCACGGTTAGCTCCGCCTAATACGATGATAACGTTCTTCGAAAGCTCTAATGCTTTTTGAACAACGCTGTGATGGCCTTTGTGGTATGGTTGGAATCGTCCAATAAAGATGAGATAGTCAAACATAGCAAGCTCCTTGCTAAAAAGTTACCAGGGGTCTTTCTCCAGGTGTGATGTATGGCATCACTTATAACCTTACTTATAACATAGAACTTGAAAGAATATCAAGTTATTCTACGAGCTGCGAATAGTAAATGTGAGCGCCTACCGTCTTACCCTTGGCACCCTTCGACCACTTCGGAGTAATTCTTTTTTCATGATAAAACTTAGCGCCTTTTGTTGTGTCACCGTGCACTCCACGCAATGTTCCCATCACAGTGATTAAGATACCCGTAAGACGCATTTTTTCACGACGTCCTGCTGGTGTTACATCATCTGAGAGGTCATCGAAGTAACATGAAAACTGCTTAAAGTCTCGTGCTACGCCACAAATTGAAGTTGACCAGCGCTTCTTCTTATCTTTCGTGCGGTTGATCATCACGTTCGTTATCGCAATCCACTCTTCGCGATTTTGACCACGCGCTTCGTGCCAAACTGTTTGAGCCGCACAGAACACATCGCGTTCAGTGTAAACACCTGCATCAGCATGTGAGTTAAACAAAGAACCCACCATTGACATTACCTTTATTGTCATCCCACTCATAGCCATCTTAAAGTACCACCTTTTGTTAAGTCCCAATATGAATATGATAACACATTCTAGAAATATAACAATTGGAAACGGTGGGTTGAGTTACTCAAAAGTAAACCCCGGAACTAGCTGTTCCGGGGCTTGATATCTTGATAAAAATATCTTTACATACTAGGTTCTACATTAGAGCCTTCAGTTTGCACCAGACAGCTCAATCGTTACGCCCGTTCTTAGCGCCACTGGTTTAATTGATCCGCAACGGGGAAGCATGATCATTCGGTGGGTGCAATTACGAGTAGTCCTAATTACGCTACCTTTGGAATTGCTTCCTCAGGCATTCTCTTCTTTCCAATGCTATACTTCGGAATCAAAGTCCACTGGTCTTTCTCTTTAAATGAAAGAACTTTAATCTTCGAGAGCGGGCACGTCAGTTCAGTTGTTTTAACTTTATCGACTACTTTAATCAAGTCCCATTCTGAGAGAAGATTGGCAATTGTATTTCTACGTGCTTTATCTTCTTCTGAGAAGTTTGTTGGTTTGCCGTCAAGCATAAACAGTTCCTTGAAATGAACTAGATAATACTTTTCCTTCTTGTGTAAGATATGACAACTCTGATAAAGCTCATGTTTCGAGGATGAAGCGACACCGATACGGGTCAATGTTTCTTTCACTTTCAAGAAGTTATCCTGTAACGGCAAAGAAATTTCCACCATACTATCGACAATAACTTTCTGTCTTTCTTGAGATCTTAGGTATTCTTCAGTTTTGTCTGAATTGTTATCCATTATTTTATCCACCTTTGTCTATTTTCTGTATGATGTCGTCAATCTGTTCTTCTGTGAGAACCTTCATGATGTGCCTCATCTTCCGTGGATTGCATCCACAAGCCATGCACAAGGCTTTAATGTGTTCTTCTCCGTATTCTTTTTCAGCTTTATCGCGTCTAAACCAACGCTCTGCTTTCGCGATCGTGTTATAGAGGAAATCATAATGCTGCTTGTTCGTCAAACCCTGCAACTGGTTGGCTTCATTCGCCAACATGATGCTATTAACGAAATTTGAGAAATACAAGTTTATGTTTCTTTGAACATATTCTTTATTGGAAGGCATATCATCTTCAGTCTTAATATGGCCTTTCTTCTGACCAATGCTATTGATAATATCCCAATGGGTCCATTCCTGTGACATTAGTAGCACGACGCCATAATTTCAACCAACATAGCGGTCGTGTTGATTTCAATATGTGAAACCGTCGATGCTTGATGGTCGTATCTGTTCATGATCAACAGAAGGTTGGGCTGTTTGCTAATGTCAAGTTTTGCTGTTAGCTGAGTGTAAAGCTCTTCCAAGAAACTCGAGAAGTCAAGGTCTGAGTTATCTCTAACCCATTTTCTCATTCCAGTGAAATCTTTCTTGGCTAACTGTTCTAGTAGCCTATCGAGACTGACCATTTCGATCTGAACCAAGATTCCTGAATCAATACGCTTACCGCCTTTTGAGTAACGCTGTAATTCGCTGATACATTTTCTTAAATCTGGATAGAACTTTTTATAGATTTCAACCACTACTTTGGGATCATGATCAACATTTTCTGTTTTAAGAATATATAGGAGGCGCTCGACCTGCTGTATTTTCAAGGCTGCTGATTCCTGAGCCGTGATATTTGCAAAGTTGAAATCTATTGTTGAAAGCCTTGACTTCAGTTCCTTGATAATCCGGTTCGGATAATTGCAAGTTAGAATGAAACCACAGTTCTGGGAGAATTCTTCGATGAAGTTTCTAAGAGCTGGTTGAATCCATAACTTGTGAAGATAATCTGCTTCATCCAAGATAACGTATTTTCTACCGTGCCCCTTCAAAGTTACCGTGGAAGCGAAGTCTGTAATTGAAGTTCTTAAAACATCAATACCAGCATTCAACGATCCATTGATAACCATAAACTCTGCATCGAGATCTTTCATTGCAGCTTTAGCAATGGTCGTCTTGCCAATACCAGCTGAACCGGTAAGCAAGAGATTTGGTAAGTAACCACTTTGAATAAAGTTCGCGAAAGTCTCTTTTACCGTGTTTGGCAAAGCGACATCGACAATACTTCTAGGACGATATTTTTCCGCCCATAGTACATCTTCTAAAATTTCCATTCAATCAAGCCTCCAAGAATGAAGGCTTCTTGACCGATGGAATAAAGTATTTCAATTTTCTATTTTTGGAAATAAAACAAACGAACATCTTATCTGTGAAGTGTACATCGTAATCATCCCCGAGCATTGGGAGATTCAAAGCTGAAAGAACATATCTGAACTTCTTTGTTGTCGGCCCTAACTCATACATGGCACCATCAGAATCAGATTCCTTTGTGTCCATGGTTCTTACAATCATCTTTTCACCGTCACCTTCAAACGAGAGTGAATCTTGATTATAAATTGAATTTGCTTTGATTACCGTCTTGAGAAGATCCTTATCCATTGAAATTTGCATAACAATCTCACCTGGGCTCAATGCCTTGTCTAGAGGTGGATGCTTAATAAGGATTGGATTACAGAACTTAAATGTTGCATCATGAGTTCCTTCTTTTAGAAAGACCTGTGAATCTGAAAATTCAACGTCTGGTGTATTGAACAACGAAAAGATCCCTAGGAATTTGTTCAGGTCATAGATACCAAATTGTTTTGGGATCTCTTCGTCGATCTCGGCTTCGGCGTATATACCGCCGGTTGGAGATAAGAGTTTTTGTGTTTTGCCTTCTAGAAACAAAATAGATTTATTGATCGTCGCAAAGTTTTGTAGAATTTCCAGTGAGGACTGGCTGAATTTTAGCATTAAGTATTATCATCCTTTTTAGGTTTCATTTTGTCTAAGCAGTACATCGCCATTATTCCAAAATGTATTATTTTCAATAGGTCTTGTCTGTTGTACCCCTCTTTAAGACCAAATCTGTCGGCATATTTCATTGCACTGCTTGTGCTGAAATACAGACCTCTGAGGGGAATCTTGGAAATTAGTTCAAAAGTTTGAACCGAATTATCATTGTTACTATAATGTTTTCTGTAAGTAGAATCAATGTAATTCTTTAACTCTTCAAGAATTTCTGCTTCTTTAAATTTATAATCGACCAATTACTTTTTCAAGCCTTTCAATTTTGATGGATCGGCTGTTAATGACACACCTGCTGCGGCGAGTGCACTAACATTTCCTTTGAACGAATATGAACCGATGTGGTTCAAAGTCATCCATGGACAAACCCAAACCTTACCACCAGCTTGTCGAACCATCTGACAGAACATATAGTCTTCCGAAAGTAATCTTTCAGTTTTTGGATCTACTTCTACTGGGAAATAATTATGGATATATCTAACGCCATCGAAATCTTTGTTCCGGGCGTGATCGGGTTTGTATTTTCGTTCAGGAAACTTCTTCTTAAATTTTTCAAAAGTTCCACGTTGAATCATCATAAACCCAGTCCCCGATTCAAATACTTCAAGCGGCTGGAATAGATTCACTTCTGTTCCTGGCTTCATAGGAAGGCAATTGAAAACGAAATCTCCAACGAAATCTTCTAATTGGAAAGGGTTCTGATCAGCAAAGCCTTTGTTGACAGCCACCATAACCTTTTCCCACGAGATATTCTTCTTGGGATACGGGCCACATATGATGTCTTTATCTCCGCCTGGATCGGCAAGATTCAAAAGAGCTAAGACGTTTACGGGATCAAACTCAATATCAGAGTCGATGAAGATCATATGAGTAAACTCTTCGTTTCTCATAAACTCATCGGCGCAATAGTTTCTAGCACGCTGAATCAAAGATTCATTAAACATGCAATAGAACTGCATGGGAATCTTATGGCGTTCGCAAAGAATTGCTAGATTTACTAGAGACTGGGTATATTGACCAGTGCACATCCCGCCATACATTGGCGTGACAACTAGGAGTTTATATTTTCTTAATTTCTCTACTGAAATGGCCATTTCAGGGACCCCTTCTTGAGGTCCCTGTTTAAGCTTCTTATCTTCTAAATTCATTCATTCCTTTATTAAGGGGCCTTGGTGCCATTAAATGGCCGGAAGTTCCCCATCTGGAGATCTTCCATCGCCTTCTTCTTGAGTCTTTCTTGTTCTGCTACTGACACCGGCGAAATCGCGTTGAACATCTGCATAAAGCTGTCCTTCGTGTGCGTTGGGAATCTGTTGAAACACATTTCCAATGCCGTTGTTTCTTCGCCCCATATCGAATACGCCTTCAAAATGTGAACAAGTCTACGAGTTGAAAGTGTGAATTCTTGGTTCCCAACCTTGTGGGATGTCCGAATCTTATTCGCCAACTCAATAATGTTGTTGACGAACGTTTCTTTTCCTTTGATCTTCAGTGTCTCACAGTTGTTCAAAAGAATTCTTGTTTCCAACTGAACTGAAGGATAGTTGATTTCGAACGTGAGCGGGAAACGTTCCAGGAACGCTTCGTTCAAGCACTGTGTACCGATAAACGAGCCTGTGTCATCCCCCAAGCCCTTGGTATTTGCCGTCGCCGTGATTTGGAAACCCTTGGCCGGCGTGATCCATTCCTTGGTCCGCTTCACATAATAGCCGCGACCTTCAATAACCGACTGCAAACACATAATCTTCGTTGGGCTTGCCAAGTCTACTTCATCGAGAAGAAGCATTGCCCCCTGTTGCATCGCCTTAACAACCGGCCCATGCTCGAAAACAGTGTTGCCGTCTTTCAACCGATAACCGCCCATCAAGGCGTCTTCATCAGTTTCAATTGTCAAGTTGACACGAAACATTTCGTGCTTACGTTCTGCACAACACATTTCAACCATCATTGTTTTGCCGGCGCCCGAAGGTCCAGTAAACAGAATTGGATAAAACATGCCGCTGGCACCGACCATTAGCAGGTTCTTGTAGTCTTGAGTTGGAACAAAGTGCTTGTCCCATTGTGGTATTACACCACAAGTCTCATCGGCGCCTTCAATCATATTACCTTCCTTTTCACTTTTGACATAGTCTCTATCATCTTCTCAATAAACATATTACTATTAGAAGCTGAAGAAAACAAGTTTTGATTTACCTTAAACGTTGCTGTCGTCCCATTATATTCTTCTAATATCTCAATCTTTGTATTATGCGTAATATCGAAGTTGAAAACGTTGCATCCCAGGCGCTGCCTCAAGATTTCATACAGTGCCGGCGTATTGTCACCTCTTGATCCATCTTTACGAGTGGTTGTATGTGTGATACGTGTCCGTTCGTCTACGATGTAATCATAAACGTTTCCACAAGTGCATCCGCCGTCTGTAAGGAAGATGCAGTTGAGAACGTCGATAGCATATCTTGCTTTCATCTCTTCACCAATCTTCTTCACATAATTTACTGAAGTCGACAGTGGAGTTCCACCCAAGTCTGAGAACTGTGTAAGTATTTCGAGGTTTTCTCTGTTCTTCTGCAATGTAAATTCGCTGCTGAAGAATTCGATCATACCAAATTTGCCTTGAGCAAAGTGCGTGTCTTTGATCGTCTCTGCTTTGCCATAAATATCGGAAAAACCAAACACCTTATAGGGAACTCTGAGCCGTTGGCAAAACTGCGTCAGCTTGTAGGTGTACTGCATAACTGAACTGAATATGCCGCTCATTGAACCGCTGCAATCAACAACCATAATGAAACCATGGTTTTTGTTGTCGTGGGTGATAACGTTCTTTGAAAAGATTTTGTCGTCGAACATATACTTGTGCAAAGCATTCATATCCAACTGACCTTTTTGAACTTCGTAGATTCTGGCCATGTCACGTGCCTTCATCTTACGTTCAAACACCGAGGCCATATAATTGACATAGTCCCTGTTCGTCGCTGCCAGTTTTGAATCTCTGGAGCGGTTCTTGAGCACTTGAGACAACGGCACAATGAAATCACGCCAATTCGTTGGATCCTTCATGTAGAGGTATTTCTTGTTATAATTGTATGAAGGAGTCATCCGTTCTGATTTGTTTGCTTTAGACTGTACATCAATTGGTGTGGAGCCGGTAATGATCTTTTCAAGTTCCTTACCGAGTTCCGAGTTAGGGTCGACATCCATCTTGATGCCTTTAACTTCACGTCCGTTAACGTCGTAGAACTTTCCGTCCTTACCTTGCTTGACAACCGAGAAGCCCATGAGCTTTTGGCTCTGTGCATACAGTTCTTTTTCTTCTTCCTTGAACTGTTCAAACAAACGTTCGGCGATGTCAATGACCTGAGGGAACGTTTGCACGTCTCTGATCTCCTGTACGATCGCTTCGTCTTTTGCTTTGAACTGCACGTTGAACGGATTGTCCAGCGGCGAAGTTTTGAAATATGTATTGATCAAATCTGGAAGCGAGCGTTCCTGCAACGGCTTCGCTGTTGGATCCTTCATACGGAAGAAGTCTTTTTCAACCATAATGTCGGTGATACCTTTGATGTACCACTTCTGAGTCCCTGGATACTTTCGTTGTACTAGCCGATCAATACGGCAATCTTCAACAATGTTCAGGATGGACTGAAACAATTGCTGGTCTTTTTCTGGTTTGGATTTGATAGTCTTCAACCACAATTCACAGTCAGTCCAAATTGCATGGCTGACTTCGTGGGTCAATAAGAAATTGAAAGTATCTGGTTCAACGTCCCAGTCGGGAACAAAAATCGTTTTGGATTGGAGATCAATAAAGGCCGTGTCAATAGTATCTTGAACCTGAACATAGAGGTTCTCAGAAGACAATATCTTCGCGAACGTGCTTCCGTAGGAAACGCTAAAAGGCTCACGCTTACGGTTAGTTGGCGATATACTTTTCTTCTCTGGTACTAAGATTTGAAAGGCCATCAATCAATCCTATTGTTCATTTTGTATAACATTCCTGCCTTATATATAACAGGAAATTTGTGCTTTGTCAATTTTCTTACCAACAATTCTAACTTTGGCCGACTAGATCCCCAAAGAATAGTCTTGCCTTGTAAATGTTCGTATTCGTGCTGAAAGATACGAGCTGTGAGATCTTCGTATTTTTCAGTTACAGTTACTCCATCCCAGGTTTCATAACGAACTTTAACCCATTGGGCCCTGAAGACTGCTCCCTTAATTCCCGGGAGTGAAAGACATCCTTCTTCCATAATTGAAAGATTCGGTGATTGATCAATAATTCTGGGATTGAAGGCGCCCACGATATTATCTGGATCATGCCAAGCACCCATTATAAACATAGAATAAGGCATACCAACCTGATTAGCTGAGAGGCCAACGCCTTCGAGCTTAATCAAGGTTTCTTTCATCATATCATATAAGTGCTGAGGATTTATTGGGGGTTCAGCGAAATTAAATCTGGTAGCAGGGGTGTAAAGTCTTTCGTCATCATACGAAATCATTTCTAAAGGCATTATGATTCTTTCATTGTCGAGAAGTTTGATTGCTTCTCGAATTTAAGTATGCGATCGAACTTGTCGATCATTAGTTCTTTATGGCTGATGACAAATGTGTTTGTGTCATTGAGTGTATAAAGTATTTTCATGAGGTCGTCAACACCTGTTCCGTCCATAGATGAATCAAAAGTCTCATCTAGAAACAATAAATTAGTTGACATCGAATTTTTCTTTTTGGCTACTGCACGCCAAGCAAAAAGGATAGCAAGATCGATTCGTTGCTTTTCTCCTTGGGAGAAGTTTTCATAAGAGAAGTGATCTCTGTGTCTCGACTTGATATGTTCTTTAAAGTTCTCGTCCAACTCGAAGTTCACGTAGAAATTCATATGCGATAAATATTCATTAATCAATGCGTTCATATATGGAATATAGCTCTGGATGACTTTGGTTTTGATGCCATTATCTTTCAATAACATATAAGCAGCGTTTTCACTCTCACGCTTGTTGACGTATTTATCTTTCTCGGCTTGGTAGGTGTTAGCAGCACCTTGAGCAACGGCATATTTTTCTTGAAACTCATCGACGTTGTCGTCGCTGGCCATATCAACGTTAGCGAAATCCTTCTCAATCTTTTCAATGTATTTCTGATTGATATGTACATCAGCTCTTAAACTCGAGATGTCATTCTGAAGATGGCTGTAATGACCCGTCAGTTCCATTGACTTCTCTTGAATTTTGTTCAACTGTTCTAGTTTAGGTGTTAGACCTCCGATTTGTTCTTTGACGGAATTTTCCGAATTGGAAAGAATGGCCAATTCACGATGTTTAAACTCCGATTGCATTGATTGTCGGCAAGTTGGGCATTCATCGTGGTCTGTGAGGAATCTAATTTGGTCCCTGAGTTTTTTATCTTCACGCCTCGCAGAATTAAGTTGATCTTCGATGCCGTTACGTTTTCCAAGAGCATCTGATAGGCGTTTGATTTGCCCTGAGAACGTATTACATTCGGTCTGAAGTCGTAGTATTTTTCCTTCGCTTTCAGTAATCTTTGCTCTGTGCTCTTCAACATCTTTCTTATAATCCATTTCTTTGAGTTTTTTGTTAGCAGAGATCTTACCCATCATGCTCTTCATGACGTTTGCTTTTTCTGATTCAACTAGAATTTTGTTGTCTAAGGTGCTGATATATTCTTTAGTTTCTACAATCTGTGATCTTAGCAAGATGTTCATCTTTGAGAACACTTTGATGTCTAACAGATCTTCAATAATTTCGCGTCTTGCGCCGGCTGTTAGACGCATGAACGGAATGTAATTGTTTGATCCCAAAACAACGATCTGTCTGAATGAATTGAAATTCAGTTTCAAGACGTTCTCTTCTATGTATGCTTGATAATCTTTCTGATGTGCTGTTTGGCTGAGTAAATCTCCATCCATATAGATTTCAAAAATGTTTGGTGCGATTCCACGTTTGACAACATAGTTCCGCCCACGTGTTTCAAACTCTACTTCAACCTCAAGACCTTTCTTGTTGATACTGTTTACAAGCAAAGGCTTGTTGATACCGCCAAAGTCTTTTCCAAACAAAGCAAAAGCTAAAGCAGAAATGATTGTAGTCTTTCCTGCTCCGTTTTCTCCGGTTATAACAGTTCTTTGGCATGCGTCAAGTTTCAATTCAATTGGATGATTGCCTGCTGACAGATAGTTAGAATATTTGATTCTTTTAAATTTTATCAATCTTCAAGTTCATTTGCTTGTTTGTAAAGATCCTTCATCATAAAGATGAGTTTTTCTTTATCTATGCTTTCGTTGTTTAAGGCTTTGACTGAGTTCTCAATAAAAGCCATTGTGTCTTCAATCTTTGAATCCATCTCAGGAAGCTCATCAATAGCAAACCCTTCGTCTTCAATTAAGACGTTGCAGACTTTACGTTTGTTGATATCTTCAATAAATGCTTCAAACTTAGCAGGGTCTGATTTATTCTTTACGATGACCCGCACGTAGCAATTGGTCAAATCTTCTTCAATATGTGGGTCGTATTTTACATCATCATATTCATAACGCTTGAATGTCTTAAACGGGTTAGCCATGAAGTTGATATCCATCGTATCTGTTTCAATAACGTGAATACCTTTTTGGTTTCCGTAGTCAGACCAAGACATTTCATAAGGACAGCCGAGATACATAATGTCGCCCTGAGTTGCTCTATGATGAAAATGCCCTGTAAAGATTTTGCTATAGTTCTCAAAAATCTTGCGGTCAATACCTTCTTCTTCTACGTGACCTCTCATATGTTCACATCCGTTAATTTCTAAATGGCCAAAAATGTATTGGGTTTTGTCTTCAGCGATTGTGTTGAAGGTAGAGGTTTGATTTTCTGGGTTGATCCAAGGCACGAACAAAACCTTACGACCGGCTAGGTCAACGTAGGTTGCTTGTTCATAAATCTTGAAGTCATAATCCTGTAGCAGAAGCCGTGGTGAGTTGACGTCATTGGTGTCTTTGTAGAAGGTGTCGTGGTTGCCTATTATAATGTGCATCTCAATACCAGCTCTTTTGACCTTGTCAAAGAACATGGTACGGGCCTTTTCAAACGTGGCGAAATTCACAAACTTGCGTCTGTCAAACACATCGCCCAAATGGATGATGGTTTTAATGCCTTCAGCTTCGAGATAAGGGAAAAAGAATTCCGAAAAATACTTATCAAAAGATTGTAGGAGTGTGACACTGTCGTTGCGATACCCAAAATGAGTATCGGTGAGTAATGCTATCTTCAATTATTATTCCTTATTTCATACATTATAAAGGATTTCCACGTTTCGTTCAACGGTTTCTAAAGTCGTAAATTTCCAATTGGAATTCTTTTAATATACCTTCAATTTCTTCATGACAATCAGCTAAGGCAATCATATAGTTCTTGCGTATACTCTTAGGAGTATTCTTATCTCTGATATTTTTGATGTAATATTTAATCTGTTCTGGGAGTTCTGTTCTTTTCATCTTTCTTCAACTTTTTGGCTTTTAAGCCTGCTTCAAACTTTTGGATGAACTCTACCATCTTTTCCCGGGAATGTTCGCTGTATTTCACTTCTGATGCCGCATACACTGTGGCGTCATGACCTTGCGTGTCTGCGGTAAACTCAAAAATTTCAGTGTTCTCAATTGCTTTGTATTTTTTATATAGATTTTTCTTTTCTTCCTGAATTCTGCGTAGGAACGCAAAATAGGAAACCTTCGTAAAATATCCGAAGGGGTTTTTTGACTTATTGGGATCGAAATTATACATATATTTCAGGCAGCAATAAACTGCATCTGATTTCATATTATCGAGAAAAATGTAATTTCTAAATCGATCGAGATTGCCTAGATTGTCTGCTAGCTTAACGAAGCAGTCTCCTAGGTAATTTGATACTCTTGGACTTTCAATTCCCTTTGTCTTATTTTCTTGGCAGACATTCCAATATTTCATAATCTCTTCGTAGAACTTGGCATTGTCAATATAATGCTTTGCTGTAGATGCTTTCTTTGTTGCCGGTTTTTTATCCGTCATACTGGGGTAACCCTCTTATTGAATTTTTATCTTGTGAATTTTATAATCAAATCTCTGTTCATTATAAATCCGAATACGTTCGAAGAAATGCTTCAACGAATAATTCTTATAGCTGCCATGACTCATATCGTCTGATATGTCAAACAGGGTACAGAACTCCTTCTCAGAGTTCAGTCGTAGGCCTCTACCTATTGATTGGAGGTTTCTAATTCTACTTTTAGAAGGTGAGGCGAATATGATATTATTTATATTTGTGATGTTCACGCCTTGAGAGAACGTACCGTAAGACGCAATGATGATGCTGTTGTTATTGGCTTCGATCTGTTGACGATATTGTTCACGAACCTCAGACTTTACACCACCGTGAATATAGAAGACTTGCTTATCATCATTCGTCTTACCACGAATCATCGCATCTAATATTTCCCCATGCTTTTCAACATAGAGGTAGAGAATGAGTGTATTTCCTTTTAGGGAACAAGCTAGATTGGAAATGAAGTTGTTACGCTTTTCATTCTCAATTAGGTATTGGATTTCTTTTTGATAGATTCTCGGAACCTTCTTTGAAGTGATAGGATCAAAGTTTAAGATTAGGCACTGGATCTTTAGCTTGGAAAGATACCCCTGATCCATAAGTTCCTTTGTATCAACAACAGATTCGACTAGCCCAAACAAACCTTCGAGAACGAGCTTGTTTACATTCGTGCCATCTAAAGTTCCTGTAAAACCGAATCTGTATTTAGCATTGATTGAGGTTTCCATAATTTGGATAAGACTTTTGGCTTTAGCACCATGTGCTTCATCAACAATAACAAATTCAAACTGTTCAAGCCATTCAGGATCTTGATTGATGATGCTCTGCCAAGTTCCAATAACAACCTGGTTCAAGTTCTCTTTTGAAGATCCGCCCATAAACTTAGAGCAATTTAGTGCTACGTTCCAATCATCATCGTTCTTTGAATAATCCATAAAGTCAGAAAACATTTGTTGAACTAGACCTGTCGTTGGCACGATGAGTAGAGTCTTTGTGCCGTACCATCTAATAAGAGAATAGATTGAGAGAGATTTACCTGAACCTGTAGGTGAAAGAATTGTTGCTCTCTTCTTACGGATGCAATGAGCAATGTTCTTGACTTGATATTCTCTTGGCTTAACTGGGATTTTTATTTCTTTGAGGAACTCGACAATTTCTAAGAGCGAGACTTCATCTTCGAGCTCTTGAACTTGATCCCTCAAACGATATTCGCGTTCTTCGCAGAACTTTTCTATATAGGGAATCAATCCCTTATAGATCATTTTAGACTTTATATTATAGAGTCTGATTTCGCCTGTCCATCGGCCACTCTTGTAGAGTGGATTGAACTGATACCCTGGAACCTTGAAAGTGAAAAACTCTCGTATTTCTCTCTCAATTCCTTGGTCTGAAGTTAAATGAATATATGATTCATTTAACGGCGTGATAGTTACGGTGTTGTATTCGATGTCTCGTCTTTTCTTGACTTATTCTCTTTCTCATAAATGAAGCGTGCAAGTTGTTCTGCATCCAATGTCGGAACTGGATAATTGTTGTTTATAAGGTAATTAGCTAGATCGTAATAGTAATCTTTCCCACGGTCTCCCCATGGAGTTGGTTCTGAGAGATTGCTATAAACAATCTCTCTCATTACAGTTGTCCCCCGGTAAATTTAGCCCACTCAATGAAATTCTTCAAGTTGAATGAACGCTGGTTGATTGAGCCTAATGCTTCTTTTAGAAAGAGGACGCTTTCTTCAATGAGAGCAATTTCTAAGTTAGCAGTGATAAATTCACTATCTGTTTCAACCCTTTTAGTGATAGCATTTGTTCCGAGCTTTAACTGGAACGGTTCTCTGCCTATATCTCTTCCATCTACGCTTCCCTCAAAGTATTGAGTCAGCTTTAATTCGACTTTCTTTCTCTTCTCGATCGAGCGTTTATAACGCAATCTTTCAGTAGAAAGGAAGTTCAGGTACTTAGAATGTAGCATAGAAATCTTCAAACACTCTTCGTCAATCTTAGAGTGATCTATAAAGGAATCAATCTTCCATAGATCCTGGTAGTCAATTATTGTCATTATTATCCTATAATATCCGTTATTTCTGTATTTTACAGGTTTTTTGAAGAAAAATCAAGTTTTTCTATTTTTATCTTGACATTGTTCTTGACATCGTGTAAAAAGGTACTTGATGAGTGGCTAATAGAAGATTAGACACGAAGCAAGGACACTGTTAAAGAACTTAAACAGACGGCGTAGTTAAAGAGTTTAAACAAAGCAACTTAAACGGCATCAATGAATAGTTGCGTCTGATTAGGTAACTTCGATTTCATAGTTCGTATAATTAAAAGCCGCCGTAGCATTCAGTACACCATTATCAGTGTTGTCGAAATCGAGCCCTGTCAAAGATATGGGCATCATTTCTCTAAAGAATATATTAACATTTTTATTGGAAGAATTCGTTAACGAAATCAACGTGGCGTCAGAAAAAACGCTGTAGACGTTCTTGTTCTGCAGACGATTCTTTGCTAGGTTATAAGGAACGAACTCTTTCTCTGGATCAGATGGTGAGGTTATACCTGCTAACCAATGGAAAACTTCATTATAGTTCTTGAGGTCTTCGTCGACTCTGAAAGATAGTTGGAAGGCTTCGAATGTTAATTTGGTCGAACCCACATAAAGTCTGTTCACAGCGTTCGGGATTTCAACAGCATTCTGGCTGATACCGGGAAGGTTCATAGAAGATGAAAAGAACTGCACGCTTGGGAGCTCCAAGAAGACCAATCTAAATTTGTCTTTATGCAGGTTATTTACATTTTCGGGATTGTTTCTTAAAGTGTCTTCGGCCATGTTTCCTCTCAAGGTATTTATACTTTAGAGTTGACTTTGCCCTTACATCAACGTATAAATGAACTCTAGAGGTTAGTGATGTTTACAACTGAAAAGGTACCAAGTTATGCTCGTAAAGCTCTCGACATCATTGTTAGGGCTGGCTTCGACGCTAGGTTTGCTGGCGGATGTGTCCGAGATACTCTTCTCGGGGTTAAACCTCAAGACTGGGATGTTGCTACAGATGCTACTCCTGATATTGTCACCGAGATTTTCACCGCTAACCAGATTACCGTCATTCCAACGGGGCTTGCTCATGGAACTGTGTCAGCTCTTATAGATGATTTTTTGGTTGAAATCACCACCCTGCGCAAAGATGTTAAAACAGATGGTAGACACGCAAAGGTCGAATTTGTTTCAGATTGGAAACAAGATGCACTGCGTCGTGATTTCACAATCAATGCTCTGTATGCAGATCATAATTGCATCATTCATGATTATGTAGATGGCGTCTCAGATCTCGCTCTGGGAAGACTGAGGTTTGTAGGTGATGCCGAACTCAGGATTAAAGAAGACGCCTTGAGGATGATGAGGGCTCTGAGATTTATCCTAAACTCTAAAGATGGGTTTAATCTGATTCTTGATTATGAAGCCCTTGAGATTATTGAAAAACATGCAAACCTCATCAAGAACATTTCAAAAGAAAGAATATGGTCTGAGCTAAAAAAAGCACTGATCGGTCTCTGTAATATTGTCGAAAGAGATATGACCGACGAAACTGTTCCTGTTAGCCAAAGAACTGATCAGTTTCAAGCAAATGATTATATGTCACGGGTCGTTGGCACCCTGATGAGATTGATTGGTATCTCAACTGATATTGAATTTACTATGAGAGGCTCACAGATAGAACTGAAGAAAATAGTCAATCATTGGTTTCGGATGAAAGATAAATATCTAAAAATCAATGGAAAGCAAAGACACCCAGAGATGCTGATGCTGGCGCTGATCATGAGATTTGGAACTGATAAAAAATATTATACAAATTTCGTCTATCAGGCGATGGCGCTAAAGCTGAAGATGTCAGCTAAAAAGAAGATGGAGCTGTGCAGGTTTGATTCCCTGTTTAACATCGCACCTCATACGCCATCAGATGTTGATATGATTAATGGCGATTTTAATAGAATCGTTTGTGATTCTCTATATCTTGCTCATGATCTCCATGAAGCAAGTATTTTTATCAACATTCGTGATGACATGCCTTATACTCTGCCAGAAGACACCCTGCCTTTTGATGTTATAGCAAAAGATGTCATGGCTGAAGGAGCACGTGGCTCAGATATTTCAAGATGGATAGAGAAGCTGCGTTTCAGCTGGTCAAGAAGTAAGGGAAGAAAGACTAAGACTGAACTAATCGAAGAATATAAATTGGGTTCTAAAACAGAAAGAGGCTAAGATGATCGTTGCGATTGGTAGTAAGAACTTTGACTGGCAATATGGGGATAATAACAATCTCATAATCACCAAGGCCGATGGGGCGACTTTGTCTCCGACTTTAACTGAAGTCACAGGCTATACCGACGAAGTGATGGCGAAGATGCGAACTACTGGTGCATGGCGGGTTACGCCTGCTCAGGTAGCTGCGTGGATTCGTAACAATGTAGCAGGAGTGAATTGATTTGAAATATTTTCTTAAGAGTGGTTCTCGGTTCACTGTAACTGATGCCGAGGCACTGACGTTCCATGAAGAATTGCCAGTTGGAAACTATATGATCCAACAAGATCCTCAATCGGGAACTTTGTTTCTGTTATGTGTTGACCCATTCCAAACCGTGAAGAAAGTTTACGGCGGGTTGAATCAGAAGGCAAAAAGAATCTATAACACATTCACCCAGCGTGACAATTCCACCGGTGTAATTTTGAACGGCGAAAAAGGATCGGGCAAAACTTTGCTGGCCCGAAATTTGTCAATCTTAGCGGCGAAAGATGGCATCCCAACGATTATTATTACTGAGCCATGGCACGATGACCAATTCAAGAAGTTGATTCAAGACATCAAGCAGCCGTGCATTATTTTGTTTGACGAGTTCGAGAAAGTATATCACAAGCGGGAAACCCAGACAGACATGCTTACACTTCTCGATGGCGTTTACCCAACGAAGAAAATGTTTGTGTTGACCTGCAACGATAAATACGCAATTGATTCTCATATGCGTAACCGGCCAGGCCGTGCTTTTTACATGATCGACTTCAAAGAATTGGAGATGGGCTTTATCAAAGAATATTGTGAGGCAACCCTGAACGATAAAAGCCATATCGAATCGCTGTGCAATTTGTCTTTGGTGTTTGATGCTTTCAATTTTGATATGCTCAAAGCTATTGTTGAAGAAATGAATCGCTACAACGAATCCCCTCAGGACAGCATGAAGATGTTGAACGTGAAGCCCGAGTATAGCAACGACCGTACCGAATATACCGTGACGGCGTTCGAAGGTCAGCGTAAAATGAAGCCTATAGAATACTATCCTCTTGAATGGCGTGGCAATCCACTTATTGGTCAATTTGAGTTCCATGTATATCAGAAAGACGAAGCTGAAACGCCGGCTGAAGATTCATTGGACGCATTGCTCAACACGGCTCCGAAACTGAAAAGGTCATCGAGGAAAAGACTCGCACACGAAGATGAAGAAGATAGTGATTATCTTTTCTATAAGCAACTTCATCCCAAGCATATCACAAGTCTTGATCCAAAGGAAAAGAAGTTTGTTTACAGAATTGAAGGTTCTGAATACACCTTACATCTCACACAGGCGAAAGAGGAGGCATATGATTATATGAAACTGATTTGACAGTACAAAGAATTCTATTTTTAGATATGGATGGCCCAGTCATTAATACACCTTGTCTATTTTTACACCCAGGAGCTTCCATTCGCCGAGAATGTTTGAACACAGGTGCCTTAGGTTATATCAAACGCTTCTGTAATATTTCTGGAGCCAAGGTTGTTACCAACTCTATGCACAATTACGAAAACATTCCAGACTCTCTTGTTCGTAGAACATTGAAATATGACTTGATTGACTGGGGCTTGCCTGCAAAAATTTTCCATGACGATTGGAGAACAGAGTTCGGGAAAGACGCATCGCATAATCGTCTAACGGCCATTCATCAATGGCAAGCCCATAATGGACCTGCTGATTGGGTTTGTTTTGATGACGTACATTTTACAGAAGACAAACGTCTAATCCTAATTGATTTTGATAGAGGCATAGACCACTCTGCTTATAGAAAAGCGTTGAAAGTTTATGGATACAGGCAGGTGCCACTCTGGCTAGGAGATTAAATGAGAAGCGACGAAGAAAGAGAAAGCGAAAGACTTCGTTTCTATAATACATTAACAAACTCTGTTGAGCCTTTTGTTCCGATTGAGCGGAGCAATATTCGAATGTATGTTTGCGGGCCAACTGTTTACAATAACATCCATATTGGAAACGCCAGACCTGTTGTGGTTTTTGATTTACTATATCGTCTTCTAAAATGGGTTTATGGTGAAGACAATGTTACCTATACCAGAAACATAACTGATATAGACGACAAAATTTCAAATATTGTTAAGACTCAATCAGGACATGCTCCCTATTTCGACCTTCATAAAAAAGCTAAAGAATTCACTGGTGGCTTTATCCATAGTTTCAATATAGATTGCATTGCACTTGGATGTTTGCAACCGAGTTATACACCAAAGGCGAGCGATTTTATTACTGATATGCAAGTAATGATAAAAACTCTCATAGAAAAAGGTCATACTTACGAAAAAGGGGGCAATGTCTATTTCGCCGCAGCTAGTTACCCGAAACATGGTTTGCTCGCTGGTCGAGATTTTGAGGCTACAAAAGTTGCGCGCATCTCAAAAGATCCAGACAAAAGGCATCCAGCCGATTTTCTTCTTTGGAAACATTCTGTTCCAGATAAAGATTTCGCCTATGATTCTCCTTGGGGCTGGGGTAGACCAGGTTGGCATATTGAATGCTCTACAATGGCAAAGCATTTCTTAGGCCCCACATTTGATATTCACGGCGGTGGACAAGACCTAATTTTTCCACATCACGAGAATGAAATCACCCAATCTTGCTGCGCCAACGACACCGACAAGATGGCAAGATATTGGTTGCATAATGGTTTTGTTACTGTGAACGATAAGAAGATGTCTAAGAGTGATGGGTCAATGATCACCATAGCTGATCTTATGGGTTCGACTAAATTTGCCGGGCAAATTTGGGATGGGCAAGTTCTTCGCTGGCTTCTTTTAAGATCCCATTATAGGCACCCTCTAAACTTTTCCGCCGAAGTTTTGTTTGATGCACAGAGATCTTTGCGAGAATTATTCTTCCGCTGCCGCTTAACTCATGGCGTTGGGGTTAGAAGAAGACATGTCGCGGTAGACATAGAATTCATTATGGCTCTATCAGATGATTTGAATACGCCAAGAGCAATTGCTAGACTCTTTGCAATAACAGATTCTTATAGGATAGGTGATGCGCTCTTGCTGATGGGATTTAATCCAGCCCAACCTTTAGGATCAAAAGACAGTGAGGAAGATGTCATTCAGAGCCTAATCGTTCAAAGAAATTATGCACGACAAGAAAAAGATTGGAAAGAATCAGATAAGATTCGTGACGTACTCGATAAAATGGGAATCAAAGTGAAAGATTCTGTAACTGGAAGTTTAAGCACTTGGGAGAGAGTAAAATAGATCTCTATGAAGCTACGTTGAAAGCGTTTGAACGTTATGCTAGAATTCTTAGCAATATGGGATATGAGCCATTCAACAAAGCAGAAGTAGATGCATGCCATTTCAATCATCTTCTTTGGATGTGCGATGAATGCATGAGAACTATCTTAACAGAAGAGCGATGGACGATAGACAAATATAATCGATGGCTTGGTTTTGTCCAAGGTGTTCTGGCAAGCAAGGGCGTTATCGATGTGAATGAAGAACGTGATATAACAAGGGAGTGGTTTCGTGGTAAAGAGAACACCTGAAGAGCTCGCAGAGCTGGTCGATAAGTATGTCGGTATATATGTCGACGCTCGGAGCAGAATGAACCAAGCCAAGAAAGAATACGAAGAAGCCAAAAGATGGCTTGCACACGAAATGCGAGAATCAGCAAAAAATTAGTGCTTGACATCTTTCGGGAAATGTTTATATTAGTTATATGAACAACGGAGAACTTGAGATGAAATCCCAAACAATCAACACTTGCCGCTTCAACAAAAGCAACGAAGACGGTGTCTTAACTTTCTCGAAAGAGCTCAGCACACTTGAAGGGAACGGCTGGATACACGGCAGGCCTCATCAGATCACATTGGAATCTGAAAAGACTAACCAATTGATTTTGTTCGTTTGCACAGACGTCATTCGTGATGCAGACCAAGATATCGCCGGTTGGGTCTATATTAACCCGAACTTCCCAAAAATGACAATTAAGATTTGGAACGATTGAGGTAAAGCATGGACGATAAATTTGGGGTGAACGGAAGAGCAAACAAGCAAGCGCTCATATCAAAGGGATATTGAACGCCTTTAGTTTCTAAGGAGTCGTTGTGTTACTAAGACGTATCATATCAGTCTTTAATGTAGAAGGCATCTCATGAAAAAGAAAGATTTCACAAAAGCATCTATAGGCAAAATCTTCTATATGAAGACTGGAAAATATAGACGCTTGAATAGTGCAATGTATGTTGAAGAAAACATTGTTGCTCTATGGGAAGATCAATACGGTGAGTGTGGTTGTTTGTTTGAATCTTTTGCTAGCATAGCAGATCATATGGTCAAACCTTTTGAACACAAGCTCGACGAGTTAAAAGACCTGCACAAAATTCTTGAATATTTTAAAACGCGTCCTCATTCTGAAATACTCGTAGCATTCTCGACCGCTTTCGATCAATAAAAAAGAGGGCCGAAGCCCTCTTAATTTATTTCTGTAAGACTTGATTAGATCAAGTTCTTTACGGCGAACAATCTGTAATAGTTGTTCTTTTTGTTTACGTGGATCAAGCCATCTGCTGCGGTTGTAGCGAAAGGATGTGCTACCATGCCGTAACGTGTCTTGAAGCCGATCTTTGGCTGGAATGTGTTTTCGCCAACTGCTCTGTACATCTGAAGTGGAATGTATGGGCAGTAGAAAATACCAGCGTCAAACGGTGAGGAACCTTTGTAACCAACGGTTACGAACTGGTTGCCTGATGTTGAATCAAAGTATGGATCGATGAACACTTTGTACTGTCCGAAGAGAGTACCAGCGAATGTGTTGCCGGTGTCATCAACTTCTAGTCTTTCGTTGCTCATTGCTGAACTGTAATCCAAGAAGCCTGCCATTCTAAATGCCGATGCTACGTCTGAGGAGCAGAGGATAAAGTTGCCCTTACCACGTCTGGTCGCTTTTGAGATAGCGTTGGCTTCACGTTCTACCTGGAACAATAGACCCTTGAACTTTTCAACCAACCAACGACCGTTTGAATCGACGTCTAAGTCGAAGTAACCAGCGGTTTCAACGTTCTGTTGAGCGCCAATTGTTGCGGTCATGTAAATCGATCTAATAACCTGTCTGTTGATTTCCGCTAGGATTTCGCTTGACAAGATGTTAGCCAATTCGGATTCTGCATCCAAGTTGTGAACTGCTTTCAAGTCCTGTGCGATTTCGTGAGTGTATTCAGCTTTCAATGCTCTGCTTGTTGCAGTCACTGAGATCTTTTCGATGCTGAAAGCCATTTCGTTGAATCTGTTTGAAGAAGCATCACCCAAGGCTTCACTTGCTGCGGTTGACATACCCTTACCAAGTAGGTAGGATGTGTTACCAACGGCAATGATGTCTGATGGGTCAGCGCCAGTGTGTGCACCTGATGCTGTAACGGAAGCGGTGTTACCACCAGCCGAAGCTGCGAATGTGGTGTTGGCTTCGTTAAATAGTGCTTCTACGCCAGTCTGAGTGGAGTATCTGCTACGAAGCGCGAAAATCAAACCAGTAGGCATGGTCATTGGCTGTACGCCGCAAACATCATAAGCCATAAGGTTTGGCATCGATCTACGAACAAGTGAGATCAATACTGGATCGTAGATGTCTACGTTACCTGCAGACGCCGTGGAGCTTGAAGCGCCCATTGCGTTTGATGGTGCCGCTTCCAAAAGGTAGGACAATGAATTTGTTCTATCTCTGGAAACTGTTTCCATATTCGACTTCAATTGGTTTTCCAAAAGAACAGCCGTTGTAGATCTCTTGTGCGCATCTGGAATGGCTTTGAGATCATCGTGATCTAAAACTGGAGCCCATTTTTCCAAAAGGCCGTTAATATCATATTCCATTTTTATACTCTCCTTGTTTCTTTATTTTGTCTTATTTATAGTTTTGTTTGGTTTGCCACTGCCGAGTAGTCTCGATATCACATCAGCGTATTGCTGACCTTCTGAGAGCATAGCTTTGGTTTCTTCAACTGCGGCAGTGATTGGTTCATCGTCTGCATCAACTGAAGTGATGGTTGTTTGTTCAGTAAAGTAAGAATCCTTAATTTCCTGAAGTTTGCTGGAATATGTATCTTCGGAAGTGAAGTCTACACTTTCGGCCAAGGTTTTGAACTTGTCCTTTTCGTTAGCCGAGAGGCCACCCGAACTTTCTGAAATGAGCTTTTCTTTCTTCATTTCTGTTAGTTCGTCTCTTAGATTCAAGTTAGCATTGATTTCTTTGTCTAACTTTGCTTCTAGTAGTTCTGCCTTTTCAGCCAATTTACCGAGAACATCTACCTTCTGGTCGTTGATATCAACATAGTGTTCGGTGAACAATGTCTTTAGACCAACGAAGAATGATTCAGCTAGTTCAAGTTTCATGCTCTTCTGAGCAGGCACCTTGTTAGCAGTCCACCATTCGGTGATAACTTTGTCCATATAACCGTCGACTTTTTCGACCATTAGTGTGTCATACTTGTCTTTGAAAGCGTTAATTTGCTTCGTGAATTTAACCTGCAAGTCTGCTTTCTGCTCCGCAACCACCTTGTTTGCTACTGTTAGAACAGCGGCTTCAAGGATTGTCTTTGTCTTGTCTTTGAATTTGTCGGTGATGCCTTTTTCGCCATTGAATAGAGCAGCAATGTGTTCGGAAAGATTAATGTCTTCCTTCTTTACTCTCTTTTCAATTTTGATTTTGTCTTTTTCGAGTTCGGCGTCATCTTCTTCGATTTCGTCATCTTCTTCAAGGTCATCTTTCTTAGCGTCAGCTTCTTTCTTCAAACGCTTAGACTCTTTCTTCATATCTTCGTAGTCATCTTTCTTAGCGTCAGCTTCTTTCTTCATATCTTCGTAGTCATCTTCTTCAAGGTCATCTTTCTTAGCGTCAGCTTCTTTCTTCAAACGCTTAGACTCTTTCTTCACATCTTCGATGTCTTTTTCATCGTCTTCAGCAAATTCCTTTTCGTCGTCCTTTGCGTCAGCTTCCTTACGAAGCTTCTTGGATTCCTTGGTTACATCTAGACCTTTTTCGATCTTTGAATTGGAAGAAGCAACGATGTTTTCGTCTTCTACTTCCTGGTCTTCCTTAACCATATCTTCTTTGTCTTTCATATCAGCTTCTTTCTTCATTTTCTTTTCGAGCTGAGCTTTCATGTCGAAATCAGTCTTTCCGTCGTTGCCGTCGGGATTAGACGCTTTTTCTTCAAGAACAGAAGTCGATCTTTTAACCGACTTTTTGATGGAATCCAAAATATTTGACATTTAGCTGTCTCCTATACGTTTTAAAAATTTTATCTCTGGTTATTTATATGTTTAGAGTTTTTGAAGGAACTTTTGGAACAGGGCGAGAAAGGCCTCTTCTTTTTCTTCTTTCAATTGGCCGTACTCTCTAGTGATTTCATCAGCCTTAGCTTTTAGTCTGAGCTGTTCTTCTGCTAGCCACGTACCGTCTTCTCTCATTGCCCATTCAATACCTTCTACAAGGTTATTGAGGAATGCGTCTGGAGCTGAAGGATCGGCAACTATATCGCCGGCTGTGATAAAGAAGAAGTCATCTTGAATGACGCTTGAACCTCTGACAGTCTTTGTAGAACCTAATCCTCTAGAGGAGATGCCCAATGTGCATCCTTCATCCATGAAGTTCTTGATTCTCTTGCCGTGTTCATTATCCATAATCTTGGCTCTACCGATCCAGTTAGAACCTTCTCTGGTGAGCTCAGTGATGAGATGTGAAGCGCGGGAAAGATTTAGGTTTGGTGTGTTAGGATGGTCGAGTTCACCGAATGCTCTTCTCTTATTGATAAATGCTTCTCTGTAAACTTCGACTGCATTCTCGATAACATCTGAAGGATAGATTCTTCCGTTTCTGTTTTGTAGGTCAGCTTGGATAAATACACCTTCAATATAGTAATTCTTGACGCCAGGAACCTCACCGTCTTCCTTTAAGAAGTTGGTTTCTGAGAGTTCGTTTATTTCTCGTAAGAGTTTCATAGATAGATTTATCCTTTAATAATTTCACATTTATTTATAAAATCTTCAAAGATGCCAGAGATAGTAGGCTGCGAAGCCACCAAGTATCGGAGCACCCCATTCCATAATGCGATGGAATGTCCAAATGTTTTTATATCCACTAAGTCTGCCCAGATTTCCTTCTGTTTTCTTATCATAATGTTGTGTAGCTTCACGATCGGGCCAGAATATGGTATTTAGAATCAAAAGAACTGTAGCTGGATCAAAAATCTTCGCACATAAAAAGAATGATACAGCAAGAACCAAATGTAGTGGCCAGCCGTCCCAATTATCTTTTAGGTATTCTTTTAACTTCTCGTTCATTAAGCACAGTCCGCACACTTCTTATTGTCTGGAGAATCTACAATCTCACCGCCGCAATCTTCGCAAACTTCAGCTGCTTCTGCTGTCATACGATCGAGCATTGTGTTGAGAATGGTGTCATCTTGTTCTTGCGATTGGTCTTGTGCGTCTGCTGCGGCTTTCTTCTTGATAACCGTATTAGAAACTGCATCTCCAACGGCAGCAAGATGCCCTGGAGATTCCATTGATTCAGCTAAGTCGGGGTATCCACCTTTGCCTTCAGTCAGCTTTTTTTTCGTGGCCTGAAATAGTGCATCACCGACCTTGGTCTTTTCCAAGTCGTAGAAAGCAGCTTTCTTATCGTTTAACGATTCTTCTACATGCTTCATGAACTCAAAGGATTTCCCCTTGGCCACATCTTTAAGCATTTTCTTTATTCCATTTCCCATGTGATTCTATCCTCTTTTTCTTCTGCTTTGTCTGCATTTTCTATTTTCTTTGGCGATGGTTTCTTTTGTATATCTAGATTTCCATTCGCGCCGATTGGATTTCCGCTTTCATCAACAAGTGGATTCTCTTCATTTTCTTTAGTCATTTCGTCCAGAAGCTCATCCCACTCTTCTTCTGAGATTTGTAGGATGTTCTTTCTAACCCAATTTCTAGAAACAAACTTACCAATCAATGGCGATACGGCTTCGAATGTTGTGATTCTCTGATTCCAGATTTCTGACCATTTGAATTCTGTGAAGAAGTTATCTTCTAGGAAGTCAAACGATAATTCCTGCTTCATCTCTTCCCATTCTTTAAGAGTCAAGACACCCTTAATAACCAACTGGTCACCTAGGATGTTTTCAAAGAGATAAGAGAAACGCTTTCTTAGTCTTGAGATGAATTTACCAAAACGCAATTCGTCTCTTGTGATTTCTGATGCTCTGCCAAGATTAAAGTTCTGGGACGATTCCAAACGTGAAACTGGAACCTTTAAGGCTTCATACAGTTTCTTCTTAAAATATTGAACGTCGTCCATCTGGCCAAGGTTACCACCTTCAGCTAGAACGTCGACCGTTGTTCCCTTACCGTCTCTCTTTGCAAACCACAAGTCATCAAGCATAGACATAAATCTACGTCTGTCTTGAACTTCACCAGTGGTTACATCGTATTGAATCTTCTTAGTCATGCGGTTCATTGTTTCTTGCATGAACTGCTCCGCCTTCTGCTTAGGAAGCATTGGAGGAATTTCTACGTTGAATACTCTCTTTTCAGAAGCTCTGGCTAGACGGTAGATAACTACGGAGTCTTCCATCATTCTCAATTGGTTGAATGGTTTAATTGATTCTTGAAGATGAGATAAAACAACGGTATTCGTAATATCCAAAATGCCCGAGTGCACGTAAGTGATCGAGTCTGGGGCAATCTTCAAACCTTCTGGATGTGTGGTTTGTATGCCATTTGGATTGTAGATATAGAACTCATAATATTTCTTATTTACTTCGGTACCTGAGACGAACTTTTTTGATTTACGTTTTACTTCGTCTCGTACCTTCTTGATCTTTCTAGGATCAATATTTCTTAATTCTTTGATGCCCTTCTTAGGGTCTTTTGTGTCGATTACTTTGTGATAATAGAGTCTGCCATCAACATACCATCTTCTAAAGATTTCATAGCAATCGTTTTTGAAGTTGAGCATCTTTAGGATGTTATCAAATTCGCCTCTGATTTGCTTCTGCACGGCCTCTGAAATGTTAGTACAGTTTTCCATATTAAGTTCGACTGGGACAACATCTTCGTCGTAAGAGAAGGCTTCATTGATAATGTCATCAATTGCCTTTTCGATTTCAGGCTGTGCTGCAATTTCACGATATTTAGATATAAGAAGTATTTCGTCTTTTGGGGCGGCATCTGAGTTGATACCATAAGAAACGAAACCATTAGTGGATAAGTCAAACGAGCCATCTTGATTTGCATCTTCGACGAACGTTTGGACGGATTCTTGTTTACCTTCGTCTTCTTTCTTTTGACGAATTATGCTGTACCCAAAAAAATTCATGGTTTACCTGTTCTTTCTGAAAGGGGCGCCTTAGATGGCGCCGCCTGCGTTTCCTGTAATCGAGGAATCGTCTGTGATCCAGTAATCTACCGAGAAAGTAACCTGGAATGTTTGAACTTCATCAGTGCCCCAATCTAGGGAGGTTTCACCGATTGCAGTTGGCCAGAGACCAACCATCTTATAAGTTCTGAGATCGCTATTGCCTTGGCTGATTGCTGTAACTTCAGCAACCGACTTGTAAAGAGAAGGTTCAGAAGAAGGCAGTCTACGAGTGTTGCCTTCTGGGCTGTTGATAGCATTGTGCCATTCTTCCATAGCGTTCTTGATTCTAAAATCTTCATCGCTGTAGATTGTAACTGTCCAATCTTCGTAGTTCTGAGTTACACCGGCAACCTTAATGGCACGACCGAAGTATGAAAGAGAGATTGGATTGATTGTTCTTTGTGGAAGCGTTGCTGCTCTGCACATAAATGGTAGAGTGCTGTCTGCAATGCCATTGACAGGGTTTGTCAATTTCACACGGAACAGGTCTGCTCTGGCGCCGCCGAACTTCATTGCTGATCTAAATTCGTTGATATTCATCTTTTAATTGACTCCTGTTATTTTCTTATTTATAACGATTTCTTGGATTATTTCCCGCACCACCATTTGTAGGCTTTGACTCCGTCCATGCCAAGTAGACGATCACCATCTAGAACAAGCCATGATTGTCTGCTTGTTACACCATTGCTACCACCATCTGGATGGGTGTATGAAATGCTATAACTATGTGAAGCCATTTTACCTGTTTCTTTGTTCTTGGCGATTAAAATATCGAATTCACCATTTTTGAACCAAAGGCTCATCGCGCCTGAAAATTTGACAACTCCTGAGAAGCTCACAGTATTCTCGCCCGAGCCCCTAGCTGGACCGACACTGGTCACTTGGAGATCATATTGTTTGCTCAAGACTGATTTAATCTTGGCTACGTCTTGAGTTGTCAAGACGTCTTGATCATCGTCACCTTTGCCTTCTTTTAGAACTGCTTTTTCTAAATCTACAAATTTCTTGAATGACATCAACCGTTTCCTTTTCTTCTTTGCCAAGCAGCTTTTAAAACTAAGCTCTTGTGCAGTTTCATTTCGGGTGTCTGCTTAACTGATTTCTTTGCATTGACTTCAGCCGAGTATTTCTTCCCTATATTAGCTAGACTAATATTTCTTCTGTGTTCAGCTAATTATGTTACTTTTAGCCCCCAAATTTTCCAACGATTTCGGAGAACTCTACGCCAGTTCTTGTTGCTACGAAGTTCAATCTAATGAATTCTGCAACTCTCGCTGGCTTAATGTAAATATCACCAACCAATTCGTTTCTATCAATAACTTCTGGTGTGTTGTTTGAATCGTCGCAAACAACTAGGAAGTCATAAATACCACGACGACCTTTGATGTCTCTTAGGTACGGTTCGACCATGTTACGGAACTGAGCTCTTGTAAATTCGTCGTTGAATTCGAATAGCAAGTATTTAGAAGCTCTGGAGATCGCTTTTTCAAGAACGATAAACAATCTACGGACGTTAATACGATCGAATGCCGATGGCTTCGAAAGTAGTGTCTTCTGTCCGAAGAGAACCGTGCCGTCGCCGGGTGAGGTGAAGACTGGGTTTACGTTGTTCTTGTATAGATAATCTCTATCTGCCTGACTTGGGCTCCAAGCCAATTTGAAGATGTTCTTGATCTGGCCTCTGTTGAAACCAGCAGCAGCCCACCATGCATCTCTTTCTTCGTCAGTCTTTACGTGTATACCGCCGATGTCTCCGTTCATTGGAAGATAACGATATACGTCGTTGTAACGATCGTATTGATATTTCCAGTTGTTATCCAAAGCCGCATAAGAGGTGACAGGCAAGGTGTTTCTGAAGTTGACAACGTCAACTGCTTCATCACCTGCGTTGTTTACGCAATATGCTTTTGGTGGAGAGAAGAATGCTACGCAATCCATTCTTGGTTCGCAGATGTTATTGATAATATGCGAGGCCACTGTTTGGTTTGCTGCGGCACCAATGATAATAGAAACTTCAACGTCGTCCTTGTTACTGAACAAGTTGAACCCTCTAATTCTTTGTGCATTGCCGATAGCTGCGCCATCTTTACCACCTACCAACGAAGTGTTGATTGGTAAGGCATAAGCACCGAAGGCACTTACCTTAGTCGCTCCAATGTTTGTTACCAAACCTGAATGACCACTCCAATAAATGAACTTCGATCTTTGTCTGATCTGTTCTTTGTAATAGTTCAGAGTACCGTCATCTAGCTTTGCGTCACTAGCTTTTGAAACTTTGTCGTAAACTTCTAGAATCGTGTTACGCTGCCCTGTCCATTCACCATCTTCGTCAATTACAACGATGTGCATTTCATCATTTGTACCATTCGATACAGTTGCTGAATCTGAGGTTCCTGGAGCTACACCAACTTCGTTATACCATTCCCAACGACGTGCTACTGAGGCCTGTGCTGATGCACCGACTACGTGTCTTGTCGTGGTTGTGGCTGAAGTGTTAGAAACGATTGTTGAAACCTTTAGAGTTTCGTTTGCAATTACGATCAAATCGCCTACTGTCAACTGTGTGGTGAACAATGTAGAAACACCAGTAATCGTTGAACCGTTAGCTGAAACCGACATTGTGCCAGTCAAGGTAGACTGGAAGGCAGCAGCTGAAGGGCAAATCGAAACTCTTAGTGAGTTACCCATTGCTCCTGGATATTTAGCAATCCAACCACCTGTTCCGTATGTAGACTGGAGTGAACCGTCTGCGTACTGGGTGTCGTATTGATCTTCGTTCTTTACCAAGAAGCCGCTTGAGTTAGCAGCGGTTGCGTTCTTAGCTCTGAGCGATGTGTTTGCGTTTTCTTCATCAACAACACGAACAACCCATAGCTTGTCGCCGTATGCCAAGAAGTTAGCAGCGGTGAACCAATCTTCAGCATTGGTTGTGTTTGGCTTCCAAAATTGAGAAGCTAGTTCTGTTTCTGAGTCCGTCAACATTCTTTGATTGACAGGCCCCCATTGGAACATGCCGGCAAAACCGCCTTCAGTCGTTGAGACGCCTGGTACGATATTCGTAAAATCAAACTCGCGGACTTTCACGCCGGGTGATAGCATTGTGGCCATTTTTAAGACTCCTTCTATGACTTAATCTTTCAATTATTTATAAAAAAGGATGATTTAGAAGCTCGTCAGAATGGGCTTCAGATTTATAATAAATAAACGATGGAGGAAATTAAGAAACCACGCAATAAATCAGGAATGTTTGGCAAAAGACACTCTGCCGAGACTAGAAAGAAGCTATCTGAGAAGGCCAAATCATATAAAAGCCCCAACCCAAACGGGCATTCAACCGGTACAAAGAAGAAAATCTCCCAATACAGGAAGAACTCGGTGTGGATTCATAAGGGAAATACAGAAAAAAGCGTCTTAAAATCAGAATTAATCTTCTGGGAAGATGCTGGTTGGTTGAAAGGAAGACGTTGACAAGTTCATAAAGTTCATTTATAGTTTGGTTATATGTGGAGCATGAGCATGCTAAATTCTGAGATAGTCCAATTTAACGTTCAACGTAAAGCGGCCATCATCGCAAAATCCAAGTTCGTTGGAACGCCCAAGATACGGGAACAGTTCGTTGTTCGTTGTGATTCGAAGCGACCTTTCGACTCAAAGGCAATCAATCGTCATACAGGCCAATTCGAAAAAGGTGTCGTGGTAAATTTTCAAGATCTCTCAGGCAACCTAATTGTTTGGTTTGCTAGTGCATCCACTGGCGAGCTTGAAGTCGGTAAGTATTATGTCGTTGAAGGCAGCGTCAAAGATCATATGCCTTCAATAAAATGGGGCAATCAAACCTTAATTAATCGTGTCAAAGTGATACATGAATATTGAAGATGTATATTCCATATCCCATTCTCAGTTGCGTATTCTTATGCAGATACTGACGAACGGGAAGCAGAAAGACTTCTTCCGGGATGTCTTCATAGCCAGTAATTTGCCAAGATGCGAATGGCTTCGCCAAGGCATGCTTGAACCAGACAAAGATTCCTGCCCAGAAGAAAACTTTATCTTCTGCACTCACAGTTTTCAGTATCGGCATTTTGAGGATCACATAAACTCGTGTCAGCAGATTGGCCGTATCGCAAGACCAGAAATTGTCAACCAGGATGAAAGGTCAGTGCTTTTGTTTCGCACTGACGAACTCAAGAAAGAAATAACTGGTTTCGCACATCAGGAAACAAAGCATGCCAAAGCAGCGTACGCAAAACGCATGGAAGAAGCCATCAAGTTCAAGCTCTTGGCAATGCCAGTGAACGATATCAATGATATTAAATATCTTCTGCCAGATCGGCGTCTGTGGAACATATATCATTTCCATTCTGATATCTTCTTATATTCAGGACATTCAATCGCGGCCACTCAGGATTTTCAATGGGAGCGTGATTACTCAGCTTCAAGAAGGTGGGATTTCAAGTAAAGAAGACATTTACTTTCCTTCAAGAACCTGTTATAAATAATATGCAGTTGACGTTTGTATAGGTTGAGATAGAAATTCAAGACTCGGGGGCAGTACCCGACGCCTCCACCATTTATGGGGGCGACATAGGATCGATTGGGTTTATTAAGGCTTTCTAGAGTTTACTGCAAAAGACTAAATGGAGCACATAACGTGAACCATGAATTCGAGTACGCGCAAGCCGCGTAAGCGAACTTCGGGGAGGCCCTCTGCCTAGCAACAGAAGTGAGGGCACTAATTTTTGTTAATGGAGTCCAATTTGACCAGCGAAACCCACAAAGCATTTACCAGAACCCAGATCGATAAGTTTAATGTGGCCGTTGAACAGGCGACCAAGATTTGTGAATCTGATGAAATCATTGACTGGTTGGCCCAGCATGGCGTACCAAAAGAGTTCTCTGAAGAACATCTGTGCCGTGCAGACAGCAATATCTTTTACATCTTCATCAATCCCCCAAATGAAAAGTTCGAACGGAAGAAGCCAATTTACTTCTTCAGAAACGAAAAGATCAATGAGTTTTTGATCTACGTCAAGAATTCGGTTCATACAAAGGATTTAGATCTTGAAAGCATGAAAGCTACCAGCACTGGTACGCTCACTTCTCACTTCTGCTTTGTAAACGGCATGGTGAAAGACATCTCTTCGGCGAATGTTTACTTCCAATTCGTGAACCAATTGTGCTTCTACTCGTTCAAGGAAAAGCAGTATTATTTCCCTGACGCTGTTATGTATGATGTGGTAAACCGTGAAAAGATCAAAAACCCATTGTTTGATCCGAAGACGGAAAAGATAGCTGCCTAACCATTTCAATTTATCTCCAGCCTTGGTATTATGACGTGAAATTATCACACCAACAAGCGATAGAAGGTTTCGTACGCATCCTACGTTCGTTTGCTGAAACCCCTTTAATCAGTTCGAATTTCCCAGAAAGTATTGATAAGCTGCCAGTTGTTTTTTCTGGAGGCATAATCAATATCCTAGGGGATACGAATTTTGGTGATATAGATATGTTCGTCTATAAGCCAGAAGTTTTCTCACCTTACGGTTCAGCGTGGGAAAACTTCAGGGCAAATCAAGGAAGCACTCTTACGATGAATAACACGCCGGTGGGCGATATGAATTCCCCTCTATTTGTTTCGAGAACGTTTAAGAGCCTGAATTTAGAAATCAGGCAAGAACATAGATCTGGAATGCTGCGCTGGCAAGAACAAGCGAAGCTAAATGTAATCATTCCAGATAGATATATCCATCCACTGGAAATCGTGGCCAATTTCGATTTTGCGAATATCCAATGGTATTATGATGTTGGTAAAGACGAAATGCATATGCCAGATTATGTTTTCGAGGCTGTAATCAACAAACGCTTAGAAGTTGGGAATCATTACAGATTCAATCTTCCAGGTGAGGAACCACAAAGAATTAAGCGCATTCTAAAATATGAACGCCGTGGCTACAAACTTTCAGATGCTATATGCAATTATCTTGGAAAGAATCAAGGGATTGTGAATCTTGTCAGAGAAGATGAAAAAAGAGTAATGAGAAGAATGATAGAGCCAAAGCCATGAATAACTGGCAACCGATTGAAACAGCGCCGAAGGATGGCACCGCGATTTTAGCTGTCGATGCGCTAACCCAAGACACTCACGCGGTGGTTTACTACGAGGAACTGCGTCCGGGGGAGATTTATGTCTGGCATGTGACAGACACGACCATTGCGTATCATAG
>Ga0163144_10001370_pt1 | contig 57542 bp, 50 predicted proteins | sample OliLak19BULKMAT1_FD_123175 | JGI IMG/M metagenome (GOLD analysis project Ga0163144, IMG submission 123175) | Freshwater microbial mat bacterial communities from Lake Vanda, McMurdo Dry Valleys, Antarctica - Oligotrophic Lake LV.19.BULKMAT1 | ecosystem: Environmental > Aquatic > Freshwater >...
CTACTTGCGGAGCCTGCGCGACGCTGCGCGAGCAGCAACTCGCCATGCGAGCCCGCCTGCGGCGTCTGCCCGCGCGGCAAATGCCCGAAGACGTTCGTACGCGGGTGCTCGCCGGCTTGGACCGCGAGGACGCCAAACCTGCGACATCGGGGGGCGCCACGGTGCTCCAGTTCGTCAGCCGCCGGCGTTTTTTGTTGGTCGGCGCGCTCGCCGCGTCGCTGGCGTTGCTGATCCTGCCCACCGGCCGCTTCACGCAGAGCGATCTGGTCGCCCAACTGGTGCAAGACGCCAAGGCTGCCGCAGCGGACGAAATCGCGTTCGCCGTGCGCTCGGTGCAGGTCGAAGACGTGCGCGCCTACTTCACGGCGCAGACGCTCGACTTCGAAAGTACGGTCCCCGACTTGACGCCGCTGGGCTACATCCCGATCGGCGCAACCGTCGACCGCAGTGGCGACGCCGCTGCCGCGGTCACGGTTTTCCGAGGAAGCAACGGAACGATCGTATGTCGCCGCCTACCGCTCGATGCCGTCGAGATTCCCGCCGACGCCGAGCGCTTCGGTGACGCCTTTGTCATCACCACCGACGGCGTGACCATGCGGTTCGTCCGCGACGGCGACGCACTGTGCTCGCTGGCGAGCACGATGCCGCGCAAGCAGTTCCTGCGGGAACTGGGTCTGGTGCAGAGTTGATGGATGCTGGGGAAGCGCTCCCGCAACCGTTTTCCTACGCGACCTGGAGCGATTTGCTAGAACGCGTGGTGCATGCCGACGGCAAGGTCGACTACGACCGGCTCGCTCGCGAGCGCGCCTTGCTCGACGCATTCGTCGCCGAACTCGACGCCTGCAGCCCGGCGAGTCATCCGCAAGCGTTCCCCCGAGAAGAGGACCAACTCGCCTACTGGATCAACGCCTACAACGCCTTCACCCTGGACGCGATCATCGACGAGTATCCGATCGCGTCGGTGTGGAAGTCGCGCGACGGGCAGTTTTTTCAGCGCAAACGCCACAGCAGCGGCGGCGTCGCCCTCAGCCTCGACGACATCGAGCACACGATCCTGCGCCAGCGTCTCGCCGAACCGCGGATCCATTTCGCCATCAACTGCGGATCGAACGGGTGTCCGCCGATGCGACCCGCCGCGTTCGAGGCGGCGGGGATCCACGCCACCCTGGAGGCGGCGACGCGCCAGTTTCTCGGCAACGAATGGAACTGCCGCGTCGACCATGCGGCCAGGCGGATCTATGTCTCGCGGATCTTCAAGATGTACGCCGAGGACTTCGCGGGCGAGAGCGCATCCACCGCCGAGTACCGCAGCGGCGTGCTCCGCTTCATCGCCGAGCACGCGGGGTTATCTTTCGCCGATATCGAGGGCTTCGACGTCGTCTACAACACCTACGACTGGGGGCTGAACGACGTCGCGCGCGAGCCGCACCTCGGACCGATCCGCTTCCACGAGCCGGTCGAGAGTTTCCACGCGGGCGACACCGAGTTGCGCGAGTTGCACCTCTACGAGGGCAGTTTTTGCAACCGGAGTTGCGCTTGGTGCACGATCGACGGCTCGCCGCAGGGCTGGTACGAACCGTACGCCCCGGCGACGCTCGACCAGGCCCTGGCGACGGTTGCGCGTGACGGCAACATCAAGTTCTTCGGCGGTGAACCGACCCTGCATGCCGATGCGATCATCGCCGCGATGCGCTATTTGCGCGAGCGCGGCTTCGCCGGGTTGTTCACGATTTTCTCGAACGGCATCAAAGCCGACCGGCTGCTCGCGATCCTCGACAGCGACGCGCGCAGCGAGTCGGTGTTGAACTATTCGATCTTCCACGGACGCGACGCCGAACCGCTGCCAGCGCACGCGAAAGCGGCACTCGAGGCGTGGGCAGCGGCGCATCCGAATCGCCTCTTCCAGGGATACAAGATCCTGTTTCACGCGGGTGCGGGCGCCGGCCAGGAGTTCGCCCGCGATCGCGAGTCCGACTTCCACGGCCTCAGCAGCGGCTGCGTGCGCTGCTTCCCCGTCCTGACCAGCCGCGGTCGTTTCCACGCGTGTCCGTTCGCGGCGGAGATCGACTCGCCGCACTACGACCTCGGCCGCGTCGGCACGGCACCCGCGGTGGTATTCGCGCGTTACCGGCAGTTTCGCCGGTGGATCGACGAGCAGCTCGACCCCGAAGCGCAGCGGCGCGGCATCAGCAGTTGCGAGATGTGCCACAAGCACCTCGGAGACCTGCCGGTGCCGGAGTTTTCAGTGCCGGCGCGACCGTAGAAACTGCACCGAACGCCCCGGTTCACACGTTGATTACCGGGCGAATCTCAAGCGGCGGGCTTGACCTCGACGCGGTACTTCAAGCCGGCAGCCCGCAAGCTCTCCTCGATCGCCAAGCGCACCAAGAGCGGAGGTGGAACACCGATGGCCTTGGCGATCGCTTCGGCCTTCTCCGGGCTAACGCCCTTGCGTCCCTTTTCGATGTCGCACAGGTTTGTCCCGGACATGCCGACGAGCCTGCCGAAATCCTTGAGACTCATTTCCTCGGATGTCCGCCATGTGTGCAGGAACTCGCCTACGGTGAGCTTTCCGAGACGCTTCTCGAGGTCCATCGACCCGAACTCGCGGCCCTGATTAGTACCCATGTTTGTTCACCTCCAGGACTTCGACCAGCTCAATCTCGCCCGTCACGCGCTCGACGTAAATCGCCCGGCAAGCGCGGTTGAGCCGGACGGAGCGTTGTCCTTGGCGCTCACCCTTTAGCGGCTCGTCGTGGAACCCCTTACTCCTGCGCGTCTACCTAACGCCGCTTTCCTCGACCAATGCGACCCAAATCCGGAACTTGCGCGCGATCACGTCCGGGACTCGTCGGAGTTGCTTCTCGACCGACTTACCCCAGCCGACCTTGGTCATCACCGCGAAGCTGCTGCTATTGGCAGTAGCTGGCAACCGATATGCGCGCATGAGACCGGAGAGGCTCCAGCCAGGGAAAGGCGCCTTGATATGTCGAGGAACGGATGTTCTCGATGCGGCTCGAGACTTCGTCTGGAGGAGCCTAGCGCGGGCTGGCGGGCGATCCGTCGAGGGCCGCCCTGGCCGCGGCGAGCAAGAGCTGCGGATCGATGCGCTGTTTGTAATCCGGATTGACGTACGAAAAGGCGATGACGCCATCGGTGTCGACGACGAACGCGGCCGGCACCGGCAGTTGATGGTGCTTCTCGCCGGAGTCTGCCTCCAAGTCGATCTCGTACTCGTCGCGGTACTTGGCGACCGTTGCCGCATCGACCTGAAAGGCGATGCCGAAAGCGCGGGCGGCGTTCATCTTACTGTCGGACAGCAGCGTGTAGCCGATTTCGCGATTGACTGCGCTCTCCGCGAGCTTCTCCGGTCGGTCGGGGCTGATCGCCAGCACCTGGTAGCCGAGAGCAGCCAGTTCGCCCTGAATCTCTTGTAGCTTGCCCAGGTGCGTGTTGCAGAACGGACACCAGCCGCCGCGGTAGAAAATCACGACCGTCGGCTTCGTTTTGACGGCATCGCGGAGCGCGAATGCATCGCTGGCAACGCTCCGCAACTGCACGTCCGGCACCGTTGCCCCTACCAGAAGCGGGCGCACCGCGCTCGCGTCGGTCGGCACCGACTCGGCGTAGGCCGCCTGCCCAAGGACTCCCGCCACCACAATATTTGCCATTGCGTGAATCAGCTTCATCTCGTCATCTCCCTTCCATCATTGAACGCCCCCAACACCAGAATACCAACAGGCCATTGAAAAACCCTGCGCCCCCCGCATTCCGTCATTCCCGCGGAAAATTCCGTCATTCCCGCGGAGCTTGTCTCCGCGAAAGCGGGGCGCGGGAATCCACGATTGCTGCCGCGATACACGCCAGTCGCAACAGGAGCCCGCGGTGGAGCCTGCCTGCCATCAACTGCTGCCGTCGCCGTGAAGTTCCGTGACAATTCCGCAAAGCGCGGAACGATCCCGTGTGCGCCGATGTTGAGTGAGGTACGCAGGCCGGCCCTCCCCCGAGTCGACCTGAACGCCGGTGGTCGCCGTTTCCCCCTAAATGCGGCGGCCGCCGGCCCCTCCGCGTCAATCGGAACGATGCGACCACGCACGGTGTTGGCGCTACATGCACACACCGAATTCCTCTCTGCCCCCTTGCAAGACGATTCGTTCTCGACACGCCCGGCGCGCCGCGCCCGTGTTTCCGGGCGCCGCACTTCTCGCGAGCATGCTCGCGTGTGGCACGGCTTTCGGCGAGTTCGCACTCGAGCCGGCATCGATTCCAATCGCCGAGATCCTTTCCGGTGGCCCCGGGAAAGACGGCATCCCGGCCATCCTCGAGCCCAACTTCGTCGCCGTAGAAGCTGTGACCTTCCTAAAGGCGGACGACCGGGTCGCCGGGCTCGGCCTCGGTAGCGCTGCGCGGGCCTATCCGCTGCCCATACTCAACTGGCACGAAGCGGTGAACGATCGGATCGACGGGATTCCAGTGCTCGTCACCTACTGCCCCTTGACCGGGAGCGTCGTGGCGTTCGACCGGCGTGTCGACACCGAGACGCTCACGTTCGGCGTCTCCGGTCGTCTGTACCAGAGCAATGTCCTGCTCTACGATCACCAAAGCATGAGTCTCTGGTCACAGTTGGCCGCACGTGCCGTCACCGGCCCACGGAGTCCCACCGCTCTCCGCCGAATCCCCATCGAAGTGACTACATGGGGCGATTGGCGGCTGCGCAACCCGGAAGGTCGAGTGCTGTCGCTCGACACGGGGCATGTCCGCGACTACGGGCGCGACCCCTACGCGACGTACGCCACCTCGCCACGAATCATGTTCCCGATTGCGCATACCGACGCACGCCGCGCACCCAAGGATTGGGTGCTGGGTGTACAGGTTGGCGAACACCGACGTGCCTACGCGCTAGCGGATCTACCCGCGGACAAGGAATTCGCCGACACTCTCGGTGGTCGGCAATTTGCGATCACCGTCGATCGCCACTATCGCAGCGCGGGGCTCCGAGCGACCGACGGCGACACCGCTCCGGTCGTCGTCATCGCCTACTGGTTTGCCTGGGCGGCATTCCATCCGGGGACCGACCTCTACAAACCCATTGGATCGAAGGAAGACACTTCGCGCTGAGGCGATTCACGCCACCCTCGATCGACGGCCAACACGATTGCTGCGTTCATCGCACTGCGGTCGGCGGCCCGAGATCCTTCACACGTGTCTGCAGTACAAACCTCGATGCGGCGAGCGGGCCCGCCTCTGCTCCGGGTTCATACGGCTGCGGCAGGACGTACATCCTCACGTCCAAGTCGTAGCTTCCCGCACGCTGCAGGCGGTGCATGTCTTGTAAGCTGTAGCCAACGGAAAAGCGCGCACTCGGCTCGATCTCAGAATCGCTATCGTCGATTCGTAAGACGGTGCCACGGGCGACGCCGGCATTGCGCCACGCGGAGGGGATCACGAACGTATGCAGGCACGTTCCGCCAGGACCACTCACGGCCCACCACTCGTGGTCCGAGGTGGTATCAAGCCGTTCCACAGCGTGTGAATCGATCCGTATCCCCGCGGGATTCGCGCCGTCCCAGTAATGCATTTCGTCGTCACCGAGAAGAAAATCGCTCACCCCTTCATAGCGCATCTCGCGCAGTGCCTTGAGCGCCAACCACGGAATCGAGAACTTCGACGGGGTCACGAACGAACTGAAGTAATACAAGCTGTCGACGGTTCCACCGGGAATTTCCGGCAAGAAGCGTCCCAAGTCGACCCTCTGTCGGACGCGTCGGACTGCCCGGACCGGGCCGTTCTTGAAGCCGACGATCTCCCCCCCGAAGTCCTTCTCCGTGAGTTCCGATCGCCAAGTCCCGAACGGCGCCAATCCGAAAGTCATGCGTACCAGGATCCGCGTGCCGGAAAGGATGTTCACGTCGGCGCCACCAGCTGCGGGCGCGATCCGCATTCCCGCCATAAGACTGCTGCGCCCCGGCATGTAGTCGATCGTATAGAAGCTCGCCCGCACCGAATTTCCGGCGACATCGAACGAGGCGTAGGCAACCGACGATCGTGGGGGTGCAACATCGCCGAAGCTCAACAGATACGCCCATGCGGTTCTGCCATCGACAGGGTCGATGATGGCAATCTCCGCAGCTTGAACGTATGCGCCGGGAAGCACATCGGCACCGACCCGGTCGCCTGCGTCCTTTGCCATGAACACCAGTTCATCGTTGCCATCGAATGAGAACGGCCGCGCGACGCCATCGTCGGTGACGACCAGATCGCCGGACGGGTCGCGCTCGTCGAACTGGAACGGGATCGGGTCGAGGCGACCAGCGCGCATGGCATACAGCCGGAACCGCGCTGTCGCGCGCATGGTAAAGCTCGCCAAGGCCGCCGCGGAAACGACTACGGGATCGTGGAAGCGCGTCAGCGATTCCGGTTCCGCGACGCTCGCAGCAAGCGCCGCGAGGGGCATCGCGGCATGGAAGACGAGCAGCAACGCGACACGGTAGCTGTACCGTACTGCTTGCGACCGCACGGACGCCGACGCGCTCGAATCGAATCCTCCTGATCTCACCATTCCCTCACTCGCGCGGCGGTCCGTTCGCCATCCTCCTACACGGCAACGTGCGGCGGCGCGCGATACTGCGGAACACGCGCGTCAAGCGCAGCCTACGAGCGCGTTGCTGACGGCGGCGACGATCTCGTCGACCGTCACCGCAGCATCGCCGTCGCGGTCGAACGCGGGGCACAGCCCGAGCGCTTGGCCGCCGAGCGCGATGCTCACCCCGCGCAGTATTTCATCGACCGTCACCGCATGGTTGCCGTCACAATCACCTGCGCAGACTGGCGCGTCGGGCGTCGCCGTTGGCGTCGGAGTCGCACTGGGAGCGACGGAAGGGGTCGGTGTCGCCGCCGTGACGACGTCAAAGGTAACGCTGTCGATCACTCCGCCGGAGAATTCGACGCGCCCAATCGGCTCGGCGGCGGCGAACTCAACGAAGTTCGCAGGTGCCCCGAAACTCGTCGCCTGTCGGCTCGCTACCGTGCCAACGACACTCCCGTCGCGGGCGAACGCGGTCGCCGTACCGCTCGGGAAACCGAATCCGTGAACGAAGAAAAAGCGGATTCGCATCGCTGCCGGTTCGAACGCCGCCGAGCCCGCCGCGTCGACGATTTCGTACGAAAACGCCCCGGACGCATAAAGTGGCGGAATCCGCGCTGTCCCGACCACCCCGCCGGACCAGCTGCTTCCCAATACGTCGAACTCGCGTGCTCCGGGGACCGTAATCCCTCGCTCCACACCGGAATTTGCGAATTCGATCGTCAGTTGGCCCGCAGCGTCGGTCGCCGAGACCATCGTCAGCAGCGCGAGACTGGCGCGTTCAAGATTCCTGGTTATCGACATTTGCCGCGTCCTTCAGACGTGCGTCCCGCCTTGTGCAGCGTGCGACGATCTTCCCGCCTGCCACGGGTCATTTGTCGCCGCCGAACGTCGAATCGGAGCTCGTGTACGTCGTACCGAAGTTCTCGGCGAGATGGTGGACATGGCTCAGGCAAGCTGCGAACTGCGCATCGTCGAGCGCAGCCAATGGATGCAGAAACAACGACCATAGTTTGCCGTCAAACAACGCGTAGCGGGCGTCGAGCGCCCGGTCGAAATTCGCATGCAGCAGTACCTCCATGTCCTGCGGACCTAGCACCGCGCGGCTGGCGACCAGCGTCATCACCCGCATGCGGTCGTGCGCGGCGTCCGTGAGGACGAGGATCTTGCGCGCCTTGAATTCGAACGTCCACACGGGTCCCGTCTTTTCGACATTGGTGCCGAGGCGGCCAATCAATGCAGCAAGACGCTCCTCATTCATGGTTGTTTGTCTCGCGAATGTCGGCGTGGCGCTGGCGAACGGCAAATCCGTCGCGTCGCGGGTAGCCCCGCCAGCCGCGGCGGCGAACGCGGATAGTGCAATGAGAGTGGTCCCGGCCAACAGCGGGATCCGCATCGCCATGGGCACCTTGTTCGCCTTCTCGGACAACGACATTTGCAGCCCTTTCTTGCGGCCGATCCGAGCGCCACTTTGCAGATCGTCTACCGCCAACGTGCTGCTCCGAATCCGCGGCGTGCATCGAGCCACGTTCTCATCTGCAGCCGCCGATGGCTTGGCGGCGGGCGCTGATTCGATGCCGTTCGCCCGAAACCCGGCGCGCCAGCGCAACCCGCTGCGGGCGACCCTCAGCCGTCCGCGGCTGCGCCACCAGCCGGCGCAGGCCAGCGCGAACGGCGTTCGGATCGAAATCGAGAACCGAGCAGATGTTCTCGAACGAATAGAGCGCCGACGCGTCGCGATCCTCCAGCCAGGTTTCGATTTCACGTACCTGGGCGACAGGTCTTCCGGTCGTACATCCGGCGTAGCGCACGAGAACGACAATTGCGTCCTCGAGCACGGCGAGCAGCAAGCGCCGCTCGGGCTGGAGCAAGTCGACGCTGGAGACGCGCAACTGCTCCGGGAGAATCAATTCGGGTTCGAGCTTGATCGACATCGACCGCAACCTGTCTTCCTTCCGAGAACTCAGCGCCCGCTGCGACAACAGGACTACAAGGACTCAACCAGCGAGTCCTGCGCCGAGTTCCCCCGCCGGCCTCGCGGGTAGCGACGCGGCGCCTCCAGCAACAGGTAGAGCAGGTTGTCGCTGAGTTCGGGCTGTCGGGTGAGGCCCAAATGATCGGCGAAAAGGAAGGTCACGCTCGTCCAGTCGATCGGAGTCCGCAGCTGTGGCGCCGAGGTGCCGTCGAGGCGTTCGTCCATCAGTGCGCTCGCTCGCGTAACCGTGCCGTCGCCGGGAGCAAAGTGCTCGACTTCGATTGCGCCATCACGTGAATGGACCGTGATGGCCGCCGCAGTCGGCTCGGCGTCGCCGGCGAAGAGGTGGAGCTCGAGCCCGGGCGGCGGCGCTGCCGGAACGTCGATGGCTGCGGTGAACTGCTGTGCGCGCGCCAGGCTCGTGCGCAATCGCTGCAACGCCAGCACGCGCCGCTGTTCGCGATCAGCGACCTCCGGGAGCAACCAACGCAGTTGTTCATCGATGTCCGCTCCTGCCAAGCCCCAACCCATGCGCTGCCAGAGTTCGAATGAGAAGAGGTCCGGGAATGCCTCGTGGCTGACCGCATCGCTTACAGTGCCGTGACGCCCCCGGGGCAGCAGTTGATAAATGGAAGGCATCGTACCAAGCACGGCTGGGGAGTAACGCGGCTGGAACGGGCCCAGCTTGCGGCCGTTCAGCAGTTGCGCAAAAGCGAGCACTGAGCCGGCATTGGGCGTGCCGATGAGGACGGCCCGGTCGACGAACTTAGCGCCCGACCAGTCCAGTGGCGGCAACGACCCGTCGGCCGGCAGGTTGCGGCCACCGTAACGCAGAAAGTAGCGCGTCAGCAGTCCACCCATCGAGTGCGCGACGATGTCGAAGCGCACCTCGGCAGCGGCAACCCCATAGCGCCGCTCGATCTCGCCCTGCACGTAGCCTTGCTTTTCGCGGATGAACGCCTCGAGGCGGCGCGCATTCTCAGCATTATCGAGACGCCAGTCGTAGGCGAACTGGAAGCAGGTGAAGTGATCGTCGCCGTAATCCACGGCTCCGGCGATGCCGAGACTCTGGTCTCGGTAGCCGCTCGCACCGAGAATCGCCAGGATGTTCCGGTATGCGGCGATCTCGAGTGGAATCCCGAAGAGCTCGAGCTGCAGCCGGTCGAGGGCACCGGCGGGCTCGACCGCATCGAGAACGTCATTGACATCGTCCCCAGCGTGCAGCGGCAGGCTCACGAGGCGCGCGCCGGCGGCGGTCGTGGGGTCGGCGAAGTTGCCCGAACTCACACCCCAGACGACCGCTCCCGAATCGCGGTCGATCAGACGCGAGCCGAGAATGCCGGGGATGACGATGATCGGGTTTCGCTCGACTCCGTGGTACCGCGCGGAGTTGCTGTAGAGGCCGCCGAGGTCCGGGCCGGAAGCGGATTCGAGCAAGCAACCGGACGAAGCGACCGAGGCTGCCGCGATCCACGCCAGCCGCAACAGGAGCCGCGGATTTCGCAGTCCGACGCGGCTTGGTAGCGCGCAGGCCGGCGGGCCGATCCGGGCATAGGTCGCTACAGAGGCAGTCGTACGGTCGAGGCTGTCGGGCAAGGGCTGACTCCAGTCGTGCTTCGCCTCCACTCCCGGGAAGAATGATTCTTCGACCGATGCGGCCGAGTGAGTGACGGGTTCGCGCGTTCCTGACTAGGCCAACCCCGTGTAGGGAAGCAAAGTTCCGGGTAGGCGCGTAGAACGACGGACCAGCACGCGAAGTACACCTCGATTCCAACGCCGTTCGCGGGCTCGGCCGCGTCATGCGGATCTGCTTGCAAGACGTTTCATATCGTCCCTGCCCCTGCTGACGGAGCCGAAGGCGGATTTCGATCGAGCGAAATCGAGATGCACCACAAACCGACAGCCGTGGCGACGATGAGCGCCGATGCCGTCATGACGATCCGCCGGAGTAGACGCCGATCGGACTCGGGCGTGGGTGGCGGATGCGTCCCGCGAGGAACGCATGGTTTCCTTGGCTTGACAGCCGGGTGCGGGGGATCGACGCTTCTCGTCATCGCGTTCGCCGCGTTCCCCGACTACGTCGGTCACCTCTTCGATCGTGCGGACACGCCGCCTGGCGCCCATGTGTCGACGCACGGTGAGACACGTTCCTTTCGAATTACCGGGATGACTTGTGAGGCGTGTGCCGTTACTCTCGAGAACGCTCTCGAATCGATTCCTGTCGCCGGTACCTCTCGATGCGTTGATGCTCTTGATCGGTTCCGGCTGGGACATCGACCGCGTGCTGCGTGTCGTTGCTCACCGGGTGAATGGAGTTCGCAACGCGCCGGAAGCGTCAGGGCCGACACCGAGCGTTGCACCGGAATTTCGCGACTTTCGTCGTGTCGCGTCGTTGATGCGCGACTTGGAGCGGCGCCGTGAACTCGATATCGCCTATCGCCGTCACGGGAGTTCGACGAGCCTCGTGCTGCGGTTCTCGCCGGCCGATCACGGCGATCTCGCGCAGACCGAGTTGAAGCGACTGCTGGGAGTCAACCTCGACCTGAGTGAGTGCGCGGTCGTCGAAAGTCCGGCTTCGCCAGATCGGGACGAGGTCGTCCTGCTGACCCGCTCCCTGCTCGGCGCAATGTTCTACCTTTCGCAGTCGGTAGAGACGCCCCGAGCTGATCGCGAGCACGGGCTCGTCCCCATCACCCGCGACGACGCGGGCGAAGTATTCGATCGGGTGGATCTCACCGGAGATCTGCTGCGCATCCGCTCGGACTCGCATCGCCCCGAACGAGCGTTCGTCGCCGTGCCCTATCGCGGATCGTGGTTCTATCTTGCGGATGACGATCTTTCCTCGAAGTCGACGTTCGGGCTGCTAGCACAGTTGTTCAACCTGCAGGCCGGCGACGTAGATGCGACTGCACCCGTATTGACGCTACCGGTCGGCAACTGACGGCCGCGGAGACGGGAATACCGTCGCGGTACGGCGGTGCACGGCAGTTGCTTCGGCACCTCGCGATTTGACACATCCGCTCGACGCAGCTTGGCTGCCTCCATGAACTTGCCGGCCATCCGCTGCAGCCCCGTCGCGTTCGTCGCAATCGCACTCTCGGTTGCGGCCGCGACCGTGCCGCCGTCGGCCGGCGCTTCCGACGGCGCCGGCCCGAGTACGACACTTCCGGGAGCGACGCAGCCATCGGCGGAGTTGACACGCCAACTCCATGCCGCCTGGGCAAAGCGTCCTGCCGGTTACGAGCCGCGGACCAAACACCGCGAAGCCAACGGCGCGCCAAAATTCACGAACCGCCTTTTCCTCACCGCCAGCCCATACCTGCTGCAACACGCGCACAACCCGGTGAATTGGTACCCCTGGGGCGACGAGGCCTTCGCCACCGCGAAACGGCTCGGGCGCCCGGTCCTGCTGTCCGTCGGCTACTCCACCTGCCACTGGTGCCACGTTATGGAGGAGGAATCCTTCGAGGACGAAGAGATCGCGCGCTATCTCAACAAGCACTACATCGCCATCAAGGTCGACCGCGAAGAGCGGCCAGACGTCGACGCGATCTATATGAGCGCGGTGCGGACGCTCACCGGACGCGCCGGCTGGCCGATGACGGTATGGCTGACTCCGGATCGCACGCCCTTCTTCGGCGGCACGTACTTTCCGGCCCGCGACGGTGACCGGGGTACACGCACTGGTTTTCTCACCCTTCTCCGGCAAACCAACGAGGTGTATCGCGAAAACCCCGAGCAAGTTGGACGCCGTGCAGCGGCATTGGCGGATCGCATCCGCGCGCAACTAGCGCAGGTCCCCCACGGCGACCCATTGCCCGGCGAGGCCGTCCTCGCCGACGCCTACGCTCGCACCGTGCGCGGCTTCGATGCCATTCATGGAGGCGTGCGGGGCTCGCCCAAGTTCCCCAGCAGCCTCGCGACCCGGTTTCTGCTGCGCTACCACCGGCGCACGGGCGAGCGGGAGGCCCTCGACATGGTAACGCGCTCGCTCGAAAAGATGGCGGCCGGCGGCATGTACGACGCGGTTGGCGGTGGATTCCACCGCTACTCCACCGATGCGCAGTGGTTGGTGCCGCATTTCGAGAAGATGCTTTACGACAATGCCTTGCTCACCGTCGCTTATCTGGAAGCTCACCAGGCGACTGGACGACAAGACTTCGCCCGCGTCGCGCGCGACATCCTGCGCTACGTCGAGCGCGAAATGACGGCTCCCGACGGGGGATTCTACTCGGCGACCGACGCCGACAGCCTGACGCCTGCAGGCCATCGCGAAGAAGGTTACTTCTTCACCTGGACGCCCGCCGAGATCGACGCTGCGCTCGATCCCGAGCAGGCGCGCGCCGTCAAAGCGTTTTTCGCCGTAACCGACGCCGGCAACTTCGAGGGGCGCAATATCCTGCATACGCCGCGCAGTATCGATGCGGTCGCCGCCGATCTCGGGATCGAGCCGGCGGCGCTGCAACGGACCGTCGATGCCGCGCGGGATCGCCTCTACGTCGTGCGCGCGCAACGGCCTGCCCCGCTGCGCGACGAGAAGATCCTCGCGGCATGGAACGGCCTCATGGTTTCCGCGTTCGCGCGGGCGGCGCTCGTACTCGACGAACCCAGCTTCGCCGCGACTGCGAACCGAGCTGCTACGTTCGTGTTGGCCCGGATGCGCGAGAACGGCCGTCTGCGACGCAGCTTTATGCACGGTCGGGCGCACCACACCGCCTACCTCGACGACTACGCGTTCCTGATCGCCGGGCTCCTCGATCTCTTCGAGGCCAATCATGACCCTGCCTGGCTGCGCGAAGCAATCGCCCTCGATCGGGTTCTCGCGCGGGACTACGAAGACGCCGAGCACGGGGGATTCTTTCTCGTCTCCACAGACCACGAGGCGCTCCTCGCGCGCGAGAAGCCGGTCTACGACGGCGCCGAACCAAGCGGCAACTCGGTGCAGGCGCTCAATCTGCTGCGGCTGTACGAGTGGACGACCGACGAGTCGTACCGAGAGCGGGCGGACCACACCTTGCGTGCGTTCGCGGGCGATTTCAAACGCGCGCCCAATGCCTTGTCGGAGATGCTGCTTGCGCTGGACTTCCGCCTGGACACGCCCAAGGAAATCGCGCTCATCTCGCCGGGCGCGACGACGGCGGCGGCTCCGTTCCTGGACGTGTTGCGGCGCACGTTCTTGCCGAACCGGGTCCTCGTGGTCGCGCGTGAAGGCAGCGCGACAAACGACCGGTTCGAGCTCGTTCCATGGCTGCAGGGGAAGGTAGCCCGCGGCGGCGGGGTGACCGCGTACGTCTGTGAACGCGGCGTTTGTGATCTGCCGACCAGGGATCCGAAGGATTTCGTAGCACAGCTCGTGAATTCTTCCGACGGGTTCGAATCCCGGAGCGAAGTGCAAGCGGATCATCCTTGACGCGGATGTGGGCGCCCGAGTAGCCAGCCACCTGCGGCGTTGCCCCAGGCTTCCGTGCTGCCGCCCCTATGGGGCTGAAAAGCATGAGAACCGTAGGCCTTCAGCCCCATAGGGGCGGCCGCGGGCAACGCCCGCGGGGGAGCATGCGGCGCGGCGGGCCGAATCAAACTGAGACACGACCGGGCACGCCGTGCCCGTCCTTGCAGCCCCCGCAATGACCATGTAGGTTTTCGAGATGACCATTTCGGTATCGGACTTCAAGCACCGCTGCCTGGAGGTGATCCGCCGAGTCGAGAAGACCGGACAGGCGGTCGCCATCACCCGACGCGGGAAGGTCGTCGCACGTCTCGCACCGTCGTCCACGAACCCCACCGCCGCGACACGCGAGCCCTGGGAGCGGCTGCGGGAACTCGGCGGACGCCTCCTTGCGACCCCCAGCGAGTCAGCGCTGGAGGACGACGACTTCGAGGCACTGCGTTGAACGTCCTCCTCGACACCCACATGTGGGTGTGGTGGCTCACGGCACAGACCGAGCTGACAGCAGGCGAGCGCGCAGCCCTGGATCAGGCGGCGCAACGGCGCACGCTCTGTATCGCCGCGATCAGCATGTGGGAGGTTCAGCTTCTGCATGCCAGGGGGCGACTGGAGCTACCACTCCCGTTCGCGGAGTGGCTCACCCTTGCGACTGACGAAACAATGATTCGCACGTTGCCACTCGACCTCGACGTCGTACTCGCGGTCGATGCCCTGCCCAAATCCTTCCACGGCGATCCAGCGGACAGAATCATCGTCGCGACGGCTCGCGCCCACGCCCTCGCGCTGGCCACCCACGACATGGCGATCCGCCGCTCGCGCGCAACACGAATCTGGAAACCTTGAACTACTATTGCCGAGATTCTTGCCAATCCGGCAAGAATCTCGGCAATGAAGAGTTCAGGTCATGGAATTGGGTTGCGGGCGTCAGCCAGCGCTGAGTTGCTTGCTTGGACTTCCCCCTCTCCTCCAGCGAGTAGCGCTGCCTTTGGGTTTCCACGAAACCGGGGCACGTTCACCGTGCGGCACGTGCATCGCCGCGGGCACATTCAGTAGACCTTCTCGCCGCGGCGGAGCCAGATGCCCCACAGCCGGCTGTACGCGTGCACGGCCGTCGTCGGCGCGCCATCCGCGTCGACGACCGGATAGCCGCGATTGACCCACTCGAAGATGCCGCCGTAAACGTTGTGAACGTCGCTGAAGCCTGCGGCGCGAAGCTTCTCCGCGATCTTTTCGCTGCGGTAGCCGACGGCACAATAGACGATGACGCAGGCGGCGCGATCGACGCCTGCAACCGCCGCGAGGTCGAACTTCTCGAAGCCGACGTGGTGTGCGCGCGCGATACGGCTGACTGCGAACTCGGCGGGCTCGCGCGCGTCGAGCCATTCGCACGCCGTCCGTTCGCGGGCCTCCTGCACACCGATCTCCGGCACCGAATGCGACAGCAGCGACGCGAGCATGGCGCCGAAGACCGCGCTCTCCACCGATTGCGCGGCGACTGGATCGCCCTGGAACAGAAGCGCGAGCGCCAGTACCACGAGCCTGCCTGCGGTTCGCATCCGACACCCAAACGCTCCCCTGCGGGCGGCGCGGCACCAACGGCTGCCGATGCCATTTCGGGTACATTGCATCATTCGCGCGGACTCGTCAGCGACCCGCCGCGCGCCGGCTCGCTCCATGGCTGCAGCAGCATGCGGTCGAGCCAAAGATCACGGCGGCTGCGGAACTGCTCGATGCCGATGGTCATCTTCTCGTGACCGTCGACCGGCTGGGCTCGGTAGGTTCCCAGCAGGCGGTCCCACCACGGCAGATTGAAGCCGAAGTTGCTGTTGGTCTCGACCGGATGGATCGAATGATGCACCCGGTGCATGTCCGGGGTAACGACGATCCACCGCAATACGCGATCGACCGCCGGCGCGAGGCGGATGTTGCCGTGGTTGAACATGGACGTTGCGTTCAGCAGTACCTCGAAGGCGAGCACCGCGATCGCCGGCGGCCCGAGGGCGGCAACGACCGCCAGCTTGATGGCCATCGACAGCAGGATCTCGAACGGATGAAAACGCAGGCCCGTCGTGACATCGAACTCGAGATCTGCATGGTGCATCCGGTGCAGCCGCCAGAACGCTGGCACCGCATGGAGCATCACGTGCTGGAGGTAGATCGCCAAATCGAGGGCGAGAAGGGACACCACGAAAGCAAGCCAATCCGGTGCAGCAAGGACATTGAGCAGGCCCCAGCCGCGCTCCTCCGCCATGAGTGCGAGACCGACGGCGACCAGCGGGAAGACGAGTCGCACCACGAGACTGTCGAGCGCGACGATGCCGAGGTTGTTCGGCCACCGGAGCCCGCGCGCAATGTCTCGGCGCCGCCGCGGCGCCACCGCCTCCCACGCCGCCAAGACGAGCAAGATGACCAGGAAAAGTGTCATTCGGACCAGAGGCTCGTTCGTCAACATGGTCTCGACCGCACCCGAATGTCGCATCCCACGACGGTTGCCCCGCCGCAGACCCGAGTCAAGCGCTGCCGGCGCGGCGCGACGCGCGGGAACTCTACGCCGCCCGCGGTGGTTATCGGCACGAACGAAACGGGCTCGACGAAGGGGGGAGCGATGGATTTCGCAAGAGAGTTGCTCGCGCAGCCGATCTGGCTGGTCGTTTGGATCGCCTGGATGGGATTGGTCAACATGGCATCCGTCGCCTTCCTCGATCGCAGCGAGGCGCGCTGGTCCCTGGCCGCGTTCGCGACGGCGTTCGTAGGGATGAACCTCATCTACGCCGCGTTCGGCTACGTGCGGCTGCTCGGACTCGCCCACGTTCTGTGTTGGACGCCGCTCCTCATGTACTTGTGGCCGCGGCTCCCGCGGCACCCGCGCGGCAGCCTGTACCGCGCTTGGCTGCACCTGATCTTCGTTACCAATGCGATTTCGTTGGTGATCGATTACCTCGACGTCGCGCGCTACGTGCTCGGCGAACGCTCGTGATCCGATGACCGGAATCACGAACGCGGCGCTCGTCGCGATCTACACTGCGGCTGCGGTCGCCCTGCTCCTCTATGGAATCAACTGCTACGTCTTGCTGGCGCTGTTTCTCCGCCGTCAAGAGGCCGCTGCGCGCGACCGCGCCCGGGTCCGGGAGCGTGTCGGCGACGTCGCTGCGCGCGCCGACGCTCCCTTCGTCACGACCCAGATCCCCATCTTCAACGAAGTCAACGTAGCCGAACGTGTCATCGAAGCCGCTTGTCGGATGCACTACGCGCCGGGGCGGCACCAGGTTCAGGTCTTGGACGACTCGACCGACGAGACGCGAGCCCTGGTGGAACGTGTCGTTGGGCGTCTGCGCGCGCAGGGTCGCGACATCGAGGTCGTGCACCGCAGCGACCGTATGCACTTCAAGGCTGGGGCGCTCGCCAATGGGCTACGCACCGCGCGCGGCGAGTTGATCGCGATCCTCGACGCGGACTTCGTGCCGCCGGCTGATTTCCTGCAGCGCGCCGTGCCGTTTTTCTTTGCACGTGCCGAGATCGGCCTCGTCCAATGCCGCTGGGGGCACCTCAATCGCGAGCGCTCGCCGCTCACCCGCGCCCAGGCGATGGGAATCGACGGTCACTTCATGGTCGAGCAGTCGGCGCGGGCGTGGAACGGGCTCGTCTTGAACTTCAACGGCACGGCAGGGATATGGCGGCGCTCAGCGATCGCAGCGGCGGGAGGCTGGCAAGGCGACACCCTGACCGAAGACCTCGACCTGTCGTATCGCGCCCGGCTCGCCGGCTGGCAGGCAACCTACCTCCCCGATGTCGTGGTTCCGGCGGAGTTGCCCGAGGACATCAATGCGTTCAAGAGCCAGCAATTCCGCTGGGCCAAAGGCTCGATGCAAACGGCAATCAAGCTTCTCCCGCGGCTCCTCGCATCCGACCTTCCAATCTTCACCAAGGTGCAGGCGGTCCTCCACCTCACTCATTATGCGGTCCACCCATTGATGCTGACGCTGGCGGTGCTGTCTCTGCCGGTGCTGCTGGCGCTCCAGGCGACATTGCCCGCAGGCGCGTTCGTCGCCCTCGGCGTCCTGCTCGTCGCCGCGATGGTAGCGCCGAATGCGATGTATGTCGTCAGCCAGCGCGCCGCCTACCCGGACTGGCGACGACGCGTTCTCTGGCTCCCTGTGCTGTCGGCAATCGGCGTCGGCACCGCCATCTCCAATTCGCGCGCCGTCTGCGAGGCGGTGGCGGCACGGCCGAGCGAGTTCGTCCGCACCCCGAAGCGCGGGGAGCGTGCCGGCAAGGATTACCGGATCCGTCGTCCGGTCGTGGCGATCGCAGAGATCGCCATGGGCGCCTATTGCGCGGTAGCGCTCGCGGTCTACATCGGCTCGGCGAAATATCTCGTCGGCCCCTTTTTGGCTGTTTACGCAATCGGCTTCACCGGCGTTGGCCTGCTCAGCCTGCGTCACGCGCTCGCGCGCAGCGGCGATAGGGCGCGTTGATGGAGCGTCGAGGCGCGGCGAAGTGGGCGGGTTTCGCCGCAGCGGCGACGGCGCTTCTCGCGCTGTGCGTCTTCGCCGGGCGGCCGATCGAGATCGGCGCTTGGCCGCCGCTGCACTTGCCTTTCGGCGCACGAGTTCCCGCGGGTTCGTTCATCGCGGTCTACGCTGCAACCTGGATCTGCTGCATAGCGGCGTTCGTGTTGCTCCCGCGCGCGATCCGCTTCCGCACGGCAGCCGTGACTGTGCTTGCAGTCGCGACGCTGGCGCGGCTTGCGCTGCTGGCGCATCCTGCATCCGACGACGTCAATCGCTACCTCTGGGAAGGGCGTCTGGTTGCGGCGGGGTTGAGTCCCTATCGCCATGCGCCAGTTGCGGCGGACGATGTTGCGGCGGATCGCTTTCGCGACCCGGACGACCGCATCTGGACTGGAATCAACCACCCGGAGATGACGGCAATCTACCCACCCCTCGCGCTCGCGCTCTTCGCCGCGACGAGCGCGGTTGCCTACGACCCGCTCGCGATCAAGGTGGTGATGACGCTTTTCGACCTCGGCGCCATCGGCGTGCTGCTCGGGCTGTTGCACCGACGGCGCGCTGCGCCGCGGTTGGCGATCCTCTACGCACTGAACCCACTCAGTTTGCATGCATTCGCCGCCCAGGGGCACATCGATGCGGTCATCGTCTTTCTCCTATTGGCGGCGGTGCATCTCGCCGCGGATCGCCAATGGCGCTGGATGTACGTCGCCCTCGGGGCCGCCGTCGCGGTGAAGTACCCCGTGTTGCTCGCCGTGCCGTTCTTCGTGCGACGCGAAAATGTTCGGCACGGGTGGATCGGCGCATCCGTTGCGATCGCTGCGTTCGCGCCGTTCGTTTGGCACGATGGCGCGGCGGTCTTTGCCAGCCTGATGCGCTTCGGCAGCGACATGGCGTTCAACGGTTTCCTGCACGGCTGGGTTCGCCTTGCCGCCGGCGCAATCGGGCCGGCGACCGCGCTTTGTGCGCTGGCGTCCTCGCTGGTCTTCGTCTTCGGGTTGGCGCGTTTCGTCCAGCTGGGCCAGGATTCGAATTGGACCGCTTCCTCGGCCGGGGCGATGTTCTCATTGTCGGCTTTCATTGTGTTTTCCCCGACGATTCACTTCTGGTACCTCACTCCGTTGCTCGCGCTCGCTGCGCTCGAAGGATCGGCGCTTTGGTTGCTTGCCTCGCTGACGATCTCGTTCGGATTCGTCGCCAATGGAGTCGCGACCGACACGGGAGCCTTCGCCCTTCCGGTTTGGGCGCAGCTCGCATCCTGGAGTGGCCCTGCATTCCTCCTCGCACTGCATTGCCGCCGGCCGCTCTGGCCGCGCTTTCCGGTACCGCGCTCGGTCTCCGTGGTCATCCCCGCTCGCAATGAATGTGCCTGGATCGACGCTTGCGTCCGGTCGGCTGCGGCCGACGCGAGCGTCGCCGAGGTGATCGTCAGCGACGGCGGTTCGAGCGACGGCACCGTCGACTCCGCGCGCGCTGCGGGCGCTCGGGTCGTGAGCGACGCAGCGCACGCGGGTCGCGGCGGGCAGATCGCAGCCGGGATTGCCGCCGCTCGCGGCGACGTCGTCGCTGTGGTCCATGCCGACACCCGCCTGCGGCCGGGCGCACTCGATGAGGCGATCGCGTTTCTCGCGGCCAACCCGCGGCACATCGGCGGCGCGCTCGGATCGTCATTCGACGCGCAGAGTCTTCCCTTGCAAATTCTCGAGGTCGCGAACTGCAGCCGGGCGGCCCTCAGCGGGGTGAGTTTCGGCGACCAGGTCCAGTTCTTCCGTCGCGGTCCCGTGGTCGAGGCGGGAATCTATCCGGCGATCCCGCTCATGGAGGATGTCGAGCTGAGCCTGAGGCTAACGCGGCTCGGGCGGGTCGCGTTCCTTTGGCAACGCAATCGGGTGTCGGCGCGACGCTGGCAACGCAACGGCGCGGCGCGCACGGCACTCATCTTTCGCCTGCTACTCACGTATATGCTCCGCCGCCTGTTCCAGACTCCGGAGACGATGGATCTGTATCATCGCTACTACGGCGTGGCAGTCCCGGAGCGCGCTGAGTCCGCCTCTGGGGTGGGTGCGCGGGGACCGGTGTCGGGCAACGCCTGATCGAGCGCAGATAACGGCCTTGCACCCATGCGCGCGAACCGGCCGCCGAAAAGGTCGACCATTCGGGAACTCGTCGGGAACTCGGCGCCATGGCTCGGTGTTGAAACGGCGACAGGGCGGATCGGTCAGAAACGCCTGAACGAAAAACAAGGAGATTCACTCATGCGGATCGCATTTTCGAGATCGCTCATCTGTGCTGCAACATTGTTCGTTGCCACCGCGCCGGCAGCCGCCGAAACTTTCGTGGTCGACACCGCTCACACCACCGTCGGCTTCAGCGTTCGTCACTTGTTCACGACTGTTCAAGGCCGCTTCGACACGTTCGCGGGAAAAATCGACTTCGATCCCAAGAACCCTGCCAGTGCCAAGGTCGAGGGAAGGATCACCGCCAGCAGCATCAATACCAACAACGCCAAACGCGATACGCATCTGCGTTCGGACGACTTCTTCGCTGCCGAAAAGTTTCCCGAGATCAAGTTCGTGAGTTCCAAGGTGACCGACATCGACAGCGCCGGCCAAAAGGGGAAGCTCCATGGTGTGCTGACGATCCGCGACAAAGCGCGTCCGATCGTCCTCGACGTCGCCTTCCTGGGCAGCGGGCAAGACCCCTATGGGAATGCCAAGGCGGGCTTCTCCGCGACGACGACGATCGACCGCAAGGAGTTCGGACTGAGTTGGAACGAGGCGCTCGAAACCGGAGGGTTTCTCGTCGGCGACGAAGTGACGATCACCATCAACGCCGCGGGCGACCTGAAGCCGTGACCCCGGGGGATCGCGAAACCGCATGCGCGCCGGCAGGACACGGCGCGCGACCTGCGGCCAGCCGTGAGTGCTTTTTGCCCGTGAGCACTGACGGCTGAACGCTCAGCCTCTCGGGGGACGCCCCGAGTCAATCCACTTCAACACTTCCAAGGAGGAACTCATGGCATCGAATTCCAGGAAAGTCCTATTGCTCTCGGCGATCACCGGTCTGCTGGCGCTGAACGCGGCTGGCGCCCCGAGCCCGGCTGCGGCCGAAGGCGAGAAGGTCAAGTGTTATGGCGCCAACAAGTGCAAAGGCACGGGCGCCTGTGGCGGCAAAGGCCACTCCTGCGCCGGCGAAAACGCCTGCAAGGGCCAGGGCTGGATCCATACCGACAGCGAAGAGGCTTGCCTGAAGATGGAAGGCGGCCGACTCACCGCTGATCCGAAGTAACCAGCGTGGAGGTTCCGCACGTCATGCTTCCCTCCGATTGGCCCCAGCTGGGGTTCGGCATCGGCCTGCGCGCGGAGCACTACGAAGAACTCGCAAGCGGCCGGCAGCCGCCCGTCGATTGGTTCGAGGCAATCACCGAGAACTACATCGACAGCGGCGGCCGGCCGCTCGCAGTCCTCGAACGCATCCGCCGCGACGCTCCCGTCGCACTACACGGCGTCGCCCTGTCGATCGGCTCGGTCGATCCTCTCGACACGAACTACCTCTCGCGCCTGCGCGCGCTCGCGCATCGGATCGAGCCCGCACTGGTGACCGATCACTTGTGCTGGACGGGCGTCGACGGGCGCAGCACCTTCGACCTATTGCCGTTGCCGTATACGGAAGAGTCGCTCGCCCACGTCGTCGCCCGCGTCCGTAAGGTCCAGGACGCGCTCGGGCGGCGCATCCTACTCGAGAACCCATCGACCTACACCGCCTGGCGGCACTCGACGATCCGCGAGCCCGACTTCCTCGCTGCGGTCGCCGAGCAGGCCGACTGCGGCATTCTCCTCGACGTCAACAACGTCTATGTCAGCGCGCGCAACCTAGACTTCGACGCCGATGCCTACATCGACGCGATTCCCGCGGCGCGCGTCGGCCAGATCCACCTCGCCGGCTTTACAGACATGGGCAGCTACCTATTCGATACCCACAGTGCGCCCGTCGACGAGCATGTGTGGCGACTCTACACGCGCGCCATCGCGCGCTTTGGTCGGGTGTCGACCTTGGTCGAATGGGACGCCGACATTCCCCCGCTCGCACGCGTTTGCGCCGAAGCCGAAATGGCGCGTCGATCCTGCGCAGCGACCATCGCGACGAAACGAACGGACCATGCATCAGCCACACAATCCGCCCAGTTTGTCTGACCTCCAGCACGCCTTAGCGGCGGCGATTCTGCGCCGCGGCGTCGACACCACCCGAGCGCGTGAGGTGAGCGACTGGATGGCTGTCCCTGCGCGAATCGACCCGGGCAGCCGGCTGGCCGTGTATACGGAAGGCTACCCGGCCAGGCTGCTCGAAGCGCTACGCGAAACGTTCCCGGCCGTCGCACATCTCATCGGTGCCTCGACGTTCGCCGCGCTCGTCGCGCGCTTCATCCGTGCGGTCGAGATCCACAGCAGCAATTTGAACCGCTGCGGTGAATCCCTTCCCCACTTCATCCGCGAGGATGCGATCAGCGAAAGCCTACCGTTTCTCGCCGACCTCGCCACGCTCGAATGCGCCGTGCAGCGTGCGTTTCACGCGTACGAGCAGCCGGCGCTGTTGGCGCACCAGTTCGAAGTCGCCACCCTGGCCGAATGGGAGGCGACAGTGCTGCAGTTTCAACCGTCGGTTGCCGTCGTCCACTCGCCCTGGCCGACCCTCGACCTCTGGCGCGCGCGCGACACACCACGCGACGAGATCGACATCGACCTGAACGACAGGGCGCAGAGCGTCGTCGTCGAGCGCCGGGGTCTCGATGTCCATTGCACCGCCATCGACCACGTCGAAGCGAACTTGCTCGCCAAGCTGCTTGCCGGCGCGCCTCTCGGCGAGGCGATTCACGGCATCGCCACTGAAAACGGGGCCGACATTCCGGTTGGCGATTGGTTCAGCGCCTGGATGCGATCGCAATGGATCGTCGGCTATGCGGTCAGCCCACTACCCGGGACGTAGCGAAGATTCGGAAAACGCTTCCGAGCTGGCACGCTCCGTCGGTGCAACTTCCGGAAGTTCGCTAGGTCCCGGAATTCCCGCCGGAATTCCCGCCGCGGACGCGGCGTGGTACGGTTCGACCATGCCGACGGTCCTGGCGATCTTGGGCTGGCGCTTTTTCTTCTACGCCAACGAGGGAAACGAGCCGATTCACGTACATTGCCGCAAGGGGGAAGCGGAGGCCAAGTACTGGCTCGACGTGGAGAACTTTGAAGCAATCGAGGCGCACAGCTACAATATGAACCCGGCTGACAGGCGAATCGTCCGCAAGATCATCTTTGAGCATTTCGACTACCTTGTCGCCGAATGGAATCGATTCCAGGAGCGGAAAGATGGATAAAGCACACAATGTTCAGGACGTTTCGACTGCCGGCACTGTCCTGCGACTGCGGGTCGACGGCCAGTTTTACGAGATTGACCTCGCTCGGCATTCCCAACGTCTGGCACGTGCAACTCCCGAGCAGCGCGCCAAGTTGGAAGTTTCACCGAGCGGCTATGGTTTGCACTGGCCGGATCTGGATGAAGACCTGTCGATCGACGGTTTGATAGGCATCACGCACACAAGTCCGCGGCTGGATGCGCGTCAGCGGCGAGCTTGATCACCCGCTACGACTGGGCGGGGGATAGGTTTGGCCGGCGCCTGCTGCGATGGCCAATAGCCCGCTGTTCGAAGTGTTCTTGTCTCACAGCCCGCCGCCGTACACAGCTGAACTTGCCCCGATTCGGTGGACACGCCAAGACAGCGGAAGACGCTGGAGGAGAGGTGGATGTCCAAACGAACGCAGAGAACCCGCAGGGTGTTTAGCGACGAGTACAAGGGCGAGGCCGTGGCCCTGGTCGCAACCCCGCGCCTTCCCGGGCCTCCCGCGTTGCCTCAGAGAACCTTCCTTGCGTGCCGCTCCCCAATACCCCGGTGACCACCGCCAGTGCACGTGTCGGTTGCTTCCTGACGATGCTTCGGCCTTCCCCGCGTAGAGGCCGGGTCGGCGTCACTACCCTACTTTCGAGGCCTGCTCGGGATTCACCGCGCGTTGCAGCCCGCAAGTTTGCTCGATCTGCCCAAGGCAGACCTTTGTCCCCGGAGCTTCGACGAGACCGATTACTCCGCCCGCCGTCAAGGTAGCTACCAAACCGAACCGACAATTGTTTGGGTGAGACTCGCACTCACTGATCCTCCGCGCCTTTTCGCGGCGCACCTCTACGTCCCGGAAGCCCAGTCTTGCAGATGTTCGCAGCAATGAGGGGGTGTCCTCCGAAGGTTCACCGAAGGAGGATGCCGCCTGCGCGTTCGGCACCGCTGACGTGGCTGCCGGGGTTCGAGCCCGAGTGGGCGCAGTAAGGCGACTGCCGCTGCTGCCTGCCGCCGGCTACCGTCGAGGTGCGTCCGGCGCCCGCAAAATCTCCTGTTGACAGGGTTCGAGGCCCTGGCTTAAGGCACTGGGCAGGAGAAACCGGTGGTAGAAGCGCGGCAAATTGCGTAACCCATGCACGCAGTGCGTGCATGGGTTACGTCCGATACTGGGTGTTATGACCAGTACCGCAGCTAATACGGCCTATCCGCTGGCTTCGCGACGAGAAGCGCTTGGTCAGGCAAACTGTCCTCGCGGAAATCCCGGTGCTCGGCATCTGTCTTGGCGCCCAACTCATGGCGTCTTCACTCGGAGCCCGTGTGTATCCGGGCCCCAGCAAGGAGATCGGATGGTTTCCGATCCATGCCTGCGACCATGGGCCGGACGTCTTCGACTTTCCCGACACGACCGAAGTCTTCCACTGGCATGGCGAGACGTTCGATCTCCCTTCCGGTGCTGCGCATCTTGCGAGTAGCGAAGGCTGCCTTCATCAGGCGTTCCAGGTCGGAGTACGCGCCATCGGCCTTCAGTTCCACCTCGAAACCACCCCTGAGAGTGCAGACTCGATCATCCGCAACTGCCGCGACGAACTGATTCCGGCCCGGTTCGTGCAAGGCGAACAGGACCTCCGATCCGTCCCGGTCTCGCGATACGCTGGAATCAACGAACTCATGAACAGCGTGCTTTGCTACATCACGCGCGACTGGCCCAACTCCAGCCGTTCGTCGCAAAGGTCGAAACTCGAAATACCGTGCTGGTCCGGGCGGTAGGGGTGAGCAACGCCCGTGCGGGCAGGAAACTCCTTCTCCGCACTGACTGACGAAAACGGATACGCTAGGATGACGATCACTTGGTGCGACTATCGCGCCAAGGACGGCAGCGCCTCTGGTCACATCTGCCCCGGCGCCAAAGACGGAATCGAGTTCGACAACCCCACTCCACGGAGACTGCCATGAAACTTGTCCACGAGTTCACCATCAGCGCCTTGCTCAAGCAGCCGCTTCCGATCGGTCCCGGCCCCATCGGTACGCGCATGTACTACGAGATCATCGGCGGCGATCTGCGGGGCGACCGGCTGCGCGGCAAGTTGCTCGGCGGCGGCGAGTGGGCGCTGATCGGCCCCGACGGCTTTCTGCGGGTCGACGTGAGAGCGCAGGTGGAAACCGAAGACGGAGCGTTGCTCTATCTGCAGTACGTCGGACTGCTCGGCATGAACGACGCCGTCCAGAACGCAGTCGCAACCGGAACCGCCACCGGGTTCGGTGACCAGTACTTCTTCACGAACCCGCGTTTCGAGACCGGCGACCCGCGCTACGCGTGGCTCAACACGACCTTCTTCGTCGGCGAGGGCCATATGATCGAGGGGCTGGGCGTCGAATACCGCGTCTGGCGGCCGGCTTAGCAGGCTGGCGTTCAACGCCGACGATCGCGGTCCAACCAGGACGGACGACCGACTTCTTCGTATCGGATTTCAGGCATCCGCGCGTTGGTGCGCGCGTGCTCGACCGTAATGCTGACGACGTTGCCGTTGTCGTCGAGGTCGATGCAGACGTTGTCGCCGAAGGCCAGGGTCTCGGCGACCGGACGATCGGCCAGTTCGAGAAGCGCGGTGTCCGTGTCCAGGAAATACTTGACGTCCATGGCTTGGTTCTCCCGTAGTTCCGGTCGAAGAACGCGTTGTGGGCCGTCTCGCCGTCCTCTAGCATCACGACGCGCAGGTAGCGATTCGCCTCCACGATGTAGCCCCACAGCCGCACGCGGCCGTCACGCTGGATCTCGATCGCTTCCGGATGGGCGACGACACGCCGGATCCACCCGAGCCGAATCGTATCCCTGCCGCGGCGGCTGCGCGAGTCTCGCAAGTACGGAGTAGTCTTCACCTCCGGCCTCAGTCCAGCACTCGCGGTGTGACGAGCACCAGCAGTTCCTCCTCGGGCGAGGCATCCGGGACGCAGTAACGATTCTATCGATTCGTCGATTCGTTGGAATCGTTACTGCGTCCCCTTTTCGCCGCCCTTTGCACTTCGCGAACTCCTTCACCTTGCCGAAGGCGGAGGATTCGGCGGCCGTGAGGACGGCGAGCTGGCAGCGGCAAGCCGCCGGGTCGGAGGCGCAGGGAATCGCCACGGCGTCGAGGTCGGGGCCGAAGAGATCGCCGATCACAGTGCCTGCTCCGCCGCCTGGGCCTCGGCATTGACGGCCACGGCGCCCTGGAAACCGAAGTCCGGCGAGGGTGTGCACTTCGCGAGCTCGGTGGCGGCCGTCTTCGCCACCGCCTTGGCGACCCGGCCTTCGGGTCGGCGGACAGACAGGCCTGTGCGGTCGCGCCCGGCAGGTCCGCGCCTTTGGCGACGAGCCTCAGGCAGCCGAGGTTGTCCTTCGACTGCGCGCGCGCCACGTTCGCGCCGTCGCGCGCGAGCAGCCGGAGGCATTTTTGCTGATCCGGGCTCTGCGGCTGGGCGCCGGCCGTGGTGGCAGCGACGAAAGCCACGGCGACGGCGAAGACGAAAAACGAGGGGCGCAAGCGAATTGACGGTGTTTTGGCGAAATTCACGTGCGCATCTCCAGTCCAAGATGAGGGCTGGAGCGAGTAGAACGTGGACGGTGCAGGGTCAACGATGGGATTCGAACCCGGTCCGGGACCGGGTTCGATTGCGGCGGCGAAAAAGTAGTCTGCCCCTTTTTTGCCCCGCGCGTCGGCGATATGGGGCGGGGACGCGATCGACATCCGAAGGAGGCCCGATGCTCGAAAAACTCTTTCCGCCGTTCCTCGGTCGGAGTTCCGGGACGTAGAGAAGATTCGGAAAACGGTTCCGAGCTGGCACGCTCGGTGCAACTTCCGGAAGTTCTCTACGTCCCGGAATTCCACTACGTTCGTGCTGAGCTTGTCGAAGCATGAACTCCTGGTTCCAGGAGCCCTTAGACGGGCTCAGGGCGAACGGAGAGCGGGTGGGGTTGCACGTGCCGCGCGGCAGTCCGGGTCTCGAGTCCCGGGCGCAGGTTCGCCGCGCGCAACGCTCGCCATGTGCCAGTCATCAAGAGGGGATCCCCGTGGCTTCATACCCTCGTGTCCAGCACGGGGATTTGTGAGTAAGGGACAGCACGAAAGTGCGGGAGAGGGGATCCCTTTGTCGGATCATTCCCTCGAGAACCGACATGCACGGTTGGGCCGGGGCACCGCTCCGCTCGTGGTGCTCGCATAGAGCAGCACGTTGACGTCGACCGAGAAGCTCAACGGCGCGGCGTCCGCACGACGTCGGCATCGACGGCTTGGTACAGTGCTTCCTCGACATTCCACGCGCGCAGCCGCACTTGGCGGACGCGTGTCCCCTGCGGCGATCGTCGCCGCAGGCTCAGGTTGGGCGGCGAGGGCTGCTAGTGAAGGAACAGGGTTGGGTTCCCGCGTCCGCGGGAACGACGGGGAGGAGCCACGAATATCAGCCGGGGTGAACTATTCCGACTTGCTGTCGACGGCGCTCCCCTCAGCACGCGGCGCCGGCCAGGTGGCCGTCGTAGATGGCGCGGTCGACGAAGCGCGGGGCGACGGCGTCGCCGACGCGCACCACCTTCTCCACCTTCGGCTTGAGGGCGAAGTACAATCCATCGTTCGCCACGCCGTGGGTGCGGATGATCACGGTGTCGACCTGCTCGAGCGTCTCGAGCTTGCCCGTCACCACATCGTAAAGAGTCGCCTCGCGGTCGCCGATGGCGGCGAGCACCGTGTTCGGTCGCCACTTCATTCCCGCCTTGCCCGCACGCGGTAGCGCGTGCGCCAGCGTCTCCCGGTCGAGCAACATCGGCGTCGGCACCGCCGTCACTACCGTCACATCGCGCCCCGCCCGCGCGAACAACTCGCCGAGCCCGATCGCTTCGATGTGACCGACCGCATCGAGAATCACTACCCGCCGACCGACCCGCTCGGGCTCGAGCAGCGCCGTCTCGTGGTCGATTACGTGCTCCTGCTCCGACCCGGGCACCGGCATCGGATGCAACTTCGAGGCGGCGTCCACCGTCGCATGCCCGCCGGTGGCGACGATCACCACGTCGGGACGGAAGAACAACAGCGACTCGGCCTTGGCTCGCAGGTTGACGCGGATATCGACCCGATGCCGGCGACACTCGTCGATACGCCAGTCGACGAAATGGATCATCTCGCCGCGCCCCGGCAGTCGCGCGGCCATGCGCACCTTGCCGCCGAGTTCGGCGTCGGCTTCGAGCAGAGTCACCGCATGCCCGCGCGCCGCCGCAACCCACGCGGCCTCGAGCCCCGCAGGTCCACCACCAACGACGACCACCTTGCGCGGCCGACCGCTGCGCGGCGTCGGCGGGTCCGCGATCTGACCCTCGCGTCCCACGGCCGGATGCGTCGAACAGGTCACCGGCACCCCTTGGGTGAGATTGCCGTAACAGCCCTGGTTGCAACCCGTACAGCGCCGGATCGAGCTCGCATCGCCGCGCTGCGCCTTCGCCGCCCAGTCGGGATCGGCGATCAGCGCGCGCACCACCGTCACTGCATCGGCCTCGCCGCGTTCGAGCACCCCTTCCGCCTCGTCGGGCGTGACGATTCGGTGCACGGTGAACACGGGGGTGCGCGTCAACGCATCCTTCACCGCCTTCGCGGCGTAGCTGCCGCATAGATGGGGCACGTACATCGGCCGCACCATGCCGATGCCCGAGACGCCGATGCTCACGTTGACGAAGTCGACCAGGCCGCGCTCTTCGAGGCGCGCCGCGATCTCGCCCGCATCGGCCGGGCGCAACCCCGATCCATCGTAGCTTTCCTCGTCGCCGACCAGACGCACGCCGACGGCGAGGGTCGGCCCGGCCGCCTCGCGCACGGCCTCGAGAACCTCGATCGCGAAGCGCATCCGGTTCTCGAGCGCGCCGCCGTACTCGTCGCTGCGGCGGTTGCTGCGCGGCGATAGAAACTCGTGGATCAGATAGCCGTGTGCGGCGTGGATCTCGATGCCGTCGAAGCCGCCGGCGGCGGCGTTGCCCGCGGAGCGCGCAAAGTAGTCGACGAGCTCGCGGATCTCACTCTTTTCGAGAACCTTCGGCGCTTCCGTCGAGTTGGCGACGGCCGACGGCGCCCAGGCGGGCAGCTTGGACCAGGGGCCGAAGTTGACGCCGCCGTTGTGTGCAAGTTGCAGGAACGCAAGCGCGCCGTGGGTATGGATCGGATCGGTGACTTTCTCGAAGTGCGCGATTACCATCGGATCCCAAGCGCCCGCGTTGTTGGGCATCTGGTAGGCGCTGCTCGGATGGACCTGTGCCTGCCCGACCGTGATGATGCCGGCACCGCCCTCGGCGCGGCGCGCAAAGTAGCGCCCCGCGCGCGCACCATAGTAGCCGGGCTCGCCGACGGTTCGGTTCGGCTCGGTGAACATGGTGAAGTGGGCACCGAAGTTCACCCGGTTGCGCGCCTGCACCGGTCCGATCTCGAGCGGTGTGAAAAGTCGCGGAAACGCCTCTTGCCCCATGCGGCGGCCTAGAAGGCGTCCCCCCGCAGCAGCGCGTCGGAGCCGCCGTCGACGTAGAGGATCGTCCCGCAGCAATAGGACGAGGCATCGTCGAGGAGGAACTGGATCGCCGCTGCCGCCTGGTCGGGGATGCCGATGGCGCCGAGCGGGATCGGCAGACTACGGATCGCGTCGCCTAGTTCAGGATGCTCGAGGCCACCTTGGAGCAAGGGCGTCTGGATGGCGCCGGGAGCCACCGCATTGAGGCGGATTCCGGCGCCGGCCCATTCAGGCTCGACTGCATGGCGCCGCACGTAGCGGGTGAGCGCCAGCTTGGTCGCGGCGTAGACCACCGGACCGTGCACCGCCCCGGCGAGGCCGGTCGCCCGGCCCTCTTCGCGCGCCAAGCAGGCCGCGGCGACTTCACCGTCGGCACCGGGGACGAACTTGATCGAATTCGACGATACGGCGACGGCAGAGGCGCCGCCGCTGGCGGCGAGCGCCGGCCGCAAGCCTTCGAAGAGAGCCACGGCACCGAAGTAGTTGACCTCGACGATCTTGCCGTGCGGCCGCACCTGAGGTCCGACGCCCGCGCACGCAACCAACCCTGCGATCGTGCCGCCGCAAAGCGACAGCGTCGTGCCGATCGCCATCCGCCTCCCTTCTGGTGTGGAAAGATCGGCGATCACCTCGGCGTCATGCAGATCGATGCCGATCACCTCGCGTTGCGCGGCGAGCAGCCGCGCACGCACTGCGGCCCCGATACCGGAGGCCGACCCCGAGACGACGATCTTGTCCATGCATGCCGTTTTCCTCTTGCTGAGCCACGGCTGTCAACTGACACGGACTGCCGCCGTTCGCCACGCGCCACATTTCGCCAGCCGACGCGCCACCCTTGTCGGCGGCGCCGCTATGATCCATCATCCGGCGCCGCCACCGATCCAGGAGCCGAACATGTACGTCCCCCTGCTGGTCCACGACTTCTTGCGCCGCGCCGTCGACGTCTACCCGGATAAGACCGCCATCGTTGATGGCCCCTTGCGCTTCACCTACCGTGATCTCCAGTTGCGGGTGAATCGGTTGGCGAACGCCTTGCGCACGCTCGGCATCGGCAAGGGCGACCGCGTCTGCATCCTCAGCCCGAACTCGCATTTCTTCCTGGAGAGTTTCTACGCCACGAGCCAGATCGGCGCCGTGCTGGTACCCCTCAACTACCGCCTCGTCGCGGCCGATCACGAATACATCCTCAATCACGCCGGCGTGCGCGCCGTGCTGGTCGACGCCGAATACACGGATATCGTCGACAGCATCCGGGCCACTCTGCATACGGTCGAACACTGGATCGTCGCCCAGGAAGGCAGCGGCGCGCCGCAAGGGTGGACGAGTTGGGAGATGCTGCTCGCCGACGCCGACGCTACGCCGCCGCCCCCGGTCGATCTCGACGAGAACGACCTCGTGTCGATCAACTACACCTCCGGCACCACCGCCCGCCCCAAGGGCGTGATGCTCACCCACCGCAACTGCTACCTGAATGCCTACAACATGATCGTCCACCTCGGCATACGCCACGACGACGTCGAGCTGTGGACCCTGCCGATGTTCCATTGCAACGGCTGGGGCGGGGTCTACGCGCTGACCGGCGTTGCCGGCACCCACGTCATCTTGCGCGCGATCGATGCCGAGCGCATCCACGCTCTGATCGCCGCCGAAGGCGTGACCTTCGCCTGCATGGCGCCTGCCGTCCTCCGCGCGATCCTCGACTATCCAGATCGCGCCAAGCACGATATCCGCACCAAGCCGCGCTTCACCGTCGCCGGCGCACCACCGCCGGCAGCCTTCATCGAACGCCTCGAGCGCGACCTCGGCTGGAGCTTCCTCGAGATCTACGGTCTCACCGAAACCGCGCCGCTACTCACCGTGAACCATCCCGACTTCAACACTGCGGACGACGCCTGGAGCCAACGCGCGCGCGCCGGCGTGCCCGGCATCGGAGTTCAATTGCGGGTCGTCGACGCCGAGGACAACCCCGTCCCCAAGGACGACACCACCGTCGGTGAGATCGTCGCGCGTTCCAACGTCGTCTTCGCCGGGTACTGGGAGCAACCCACGGAAACCGCCGCGGCGATCCGCGATGGCTGGTTCCATACCGGCGACCTCGGCGTGTGGGACGCGCACGGCAGCATCCACATCGTCGACCGCAAGAAGGACGTGATCATCTCGGGCGGCGAGAACATCAGCTCGCCCGAGATCGAGGATGCGCTCTACCGGCACCCGGCGGTGGAGGAGTGTGCGGTGATCGGCGTGCCCGACGCGAAGTGGGGAGAGACGCCGAAGGCGTTGGTGGTATTGCGCCGCAACGCCGCCGCAACCGAGGCCGAGCTGATCGAGTTCTGCCGTGCGCACCTCGCCCACTTCAAATGCCCGACGTCGATCGAGTTGGTAGCAGAACTACCGCGCACGGCGACGGGCAAGCTGCAGAAGTTCAAGCTACGCGAGCAGTACTGGGGCGGCCACGGCCGTCGTGTCAACTGACCCGGAGAACCCGCAATGATCAAACGTGCACTTTTGTGGCTGATGGGCGCCGCCTACGTCGGCGCCGGCGTAATGCACTTCGTCGCGCCCGAATTCTACCTGCCGATGATGCCGCCGTACCTGCCGTGGCACTTGCCGCTGGTCTATCTCTCGGGTGTCGCCGAGATCGTCCTCGGCCTCGCGGTGCTGGTCCCGCGCCTACAGGTTGCCGCCGCGTGGGGGATCATCCTGCTGTTGATCGCGGTCTTTCCCGCCAACATCCACATCGCTCTCCACAACGTGCCGCTTGGCGGCGCCGCGGAAGGCGCGGGAATCGTCAACTGGCTGCGACTACCGCTGCAGGCCGTACTGATCGTCTGGGCATGGTGGTACACCGGCGACGAGTGAGCCCGCGCAGCGAAGGCCTACTGTTGGAAACAGTATAGATGCGCCGGTCGCGCGCAGGCGATCGCCTGCGAGTTGGTCCACAGCCCGCCACCGATGAAGTACGGCAGCCCGATGACGCCCATTCCCTCGTCACTCGTCCAGCCACTGCATGTCGCACCCGACGCTACCGCGGCGCCAGTCCCAGCGGTCCCCGTCCACACCGGCCGCTCGAAGACGACGTCGCGGCCGTTTTCGTCGACGTCGATGGCGGATTCGGGGTGGGTCGTGACCAATGTCGCGAAGTTCGGTGCGATCTGCGCCCCATTGAGTAGGAAGTACGGGGCGTTCGCCGGCTTGTTGAAGCGCGACGCCGGGCTGACGTCGCCGGCGGATAGCCATGCCAGGAAAGTGCCGCGCAGCGAAAGTTCCGAACTCTCGGCGGTTGCCTGGCAGATGGCGTCGGCGCCGGCGATGCCACCGATCTCGGCCGCGGTGTAAGCGCGCGCGGTGAGGAAAACCACCTTGCCCGGCGATTGGTCGTCGCGCTGGTAGACCTGTTGGAAGATGAAATCCGTGCTCTCGCGCGCCTGCTCCAGGATGCAGTTCAGTTCGTTGGTCGAGTCCTTGCAACCCGTGAGGCTCGTCGTCGACTCGAAGGTGCAGATGCGCTCGATGCGCCGCGACAGCACGTCGCGCGAGCGGGTGAAGATCCGGAAGAAATCGGCGCGCCTGCAGTCCACCAGCGCGGAGATCGCACCGCGGTCTTGCAAATACTGACAGCGACGGTGCGATGTCAGCAGGCTGGTCGCATAGCGGATGTTCTCGTCGCCCATGACGGACTGACAGCGTACCGCGGAGTCATTGCGGCCGGGCACGGGCGGCGAGGCGTAGATGTTCTCGGTCGTCCGGCGCGCCTCGGTCTTTGCCTGGCACGCGATGCAGCGACCGACGTCGGCGAAGTTGCGAATGGGAACGTGAGCGCATGGCGCGTTGCATTCCTGAAACCCGAGCGACGCCGGGGTACCGCTACAGGCATTCTGGGCGCGCTGCACCTGGTTCGACTCGATCAGGTCGAGAATCTGGCTCGACGGCAACCGATCGGGGTCGGTGCAGTCGCGCAGCGGTGAGAGCTTACCGAGCATGCGTTGGCGGTGACAGGCAGCCTGCTTCGCGAGGATCGTCCGGTAGAGTCGCTGCGCTCCACCGTGCAGAGCGCGGCGGCAACGGGTGTCGGCGAACGACCGCTGGGCTTCTACCGGGTTGGGAAGCACGATCGTCGGCATCGCGACGGCTGTGACCAGCGCGATGAGTCCAATTCCCCAAAGTCCCCTGCGTGCGATGTTCATCTTTCGAACCCTTCCTAGACCGCGGATACTGCCCGTGCGGCGCTGCTTCGAGTCTCTTACCAAACCGCGTCGCCGTCTGTCGACCGATGATTTTCCCAATGCTCTCACGACGGCCCCGGCGCTGCACCCAGGGCCGCTCCGTCCCAGAAGCACGCCCTGCCGAGCGCGACCTGGGCTCGATCGTCCGCGAGCAACGTGCCGACGAAGTGGCAATCCGCCGCCAATTCGAAGCGGCTGCCGGCGCTCAACACCCACAAAACGCGATCGGGAGCTAGTTCGCCGCCCACGCGCACACGACCGGCACGACCGACCTCGAGCGCCGTTGCCACCCGCAGCACGACCGTGGTTTCCGCCGCACCGTGGAGAACCAACTCGGCACCGGCGCCAACCGCCAGCGCCTCCACGTCGACGACGTGGACACCCGCGGCGAAGTTGAGTTCCGTCGGGCTGGCGGCGTCGGATGCGGTCACATCGCCCATTGCGAGCCCGGGAAGCGATCCGATCATGTCGATCTCGGCGCGGAGCCGAGCGGCCGCCGCCGCGCAGCCACCGGTGAGTGTGTCTTCGCCCGTGCAGACCCAAGCGCGACTCTCACCTGCCGGGTACGGTGCCGGCTCGCAGTCTGCGTCGCGCCCGCACGGCCGGCCGGCCGACTGACACTGGGCATCTATTTCCGGGCAAGCGCAGGCGCCCGATTCGCTGTTGCACACGCCCGCGCGGGCGCTTCCCGCAAGCGCACCGTCGGGCGCGAACGGCAGCGCGAGAGCGAACGCGACCCGACTCCCGACCGGTGGCGACAGGACGCCGGGGTCGACCCACGCGAAGCGCTGCACGCCGGCCAGGGTCGCGCACTTGGGATCTTCCGCATCGGCCCGCCCGTCGCCGTCGTTGTCGATCCCATCGTCGCACGTCGCGCACAGGCACTCGCCGGCGCAACCGAGATGGCTCTCTTCGATGCGACAATCGGGGGAGCAACAATCGCCTGCGAAGCGGTTGCCGTCGTCGCACGCCTCGCCATCGTCGAGCACGCCGTTGCCGCAAGCCCCCTGGCAAGCGCCATCGTCGGCCGTGGCGAACGAAGCTGGGGCTATGCCTGCCAGTCCCAGCCACAACAGCAAGCGAATCGACCGTTGGATTCTCACGCGCGCATCACCTTGGAACTCACGAAGTCTGCGGAAATGTCGGCAAAGCCTACCAGAACCGCGCGATTCATTCGCATGAAAACTGCGGTGCAACGCTATTTCGCCCCGCGGCCCGCTGCGGCATCGTCCAGGCCGAGTCGCTGCAGCATGATTCGGAAGATGTCGGTTTGGTCGATCAGGCCGATGACCTCATCTGCGTCGGGGCCGAAGGCGAACACCGGCAACTGAGTGCCAGTGTGTTGCTGGCTCATTCCGAAGTAGCTCGTCGCATACGCAATCGTCATCGGCGCGCCATCGGCCGTCGCCAGCGTCGTCGTCATTCCTGGCACATAGGCGGCGTATTTGGGATCGACGATCTGCGGAGTGTGGTCGTGGTCGCCGACGACGATCAGCAGGGTCCCGGGGTTTTTCTCGGCAAACGAACGCGCCACCGCAACCGCCCGGTCCAGTTCGACGGTCTCGCCGATCTGACCACACGCGTCGGCGGAATGCGCCCGCTTGTCGATCATCGCCGCCTCGGCCATCAGGAAGAACCCAGGCCCCTCGGAGTCGCCCGGCGAGAGCAGGCGCAAGGCCGCCTCGAGCATCTGCACCAGCGTCGGCTGGTCGGCTGGTCGTTCGGCCGGACGGCAACGCTCGGCCGGACCGGCGGGGAAACTCGCCAGGCTGGGCAACCATATCGGAGTGAAGTTGTCTTCCGCGAACAGCCCCAACGCCGGCGCTCCGGGCGCGAGCGTAGCAATGTCGGCTGCCGTCTCGATCACCCGGTAGCCGCGCGCGACTGCGGCTTGCGCCACCGTTCGGCCCGCGTGCGGCCCGGCGGGGATCGGTTGCGCGAACAGAGCGCGACCGCCGCCAAAAAGAACGTCCGGACGGGTCTCAACCAGTTGTTCGACGATCGATCCCGGACCGCCGAACATCGATGAAGACTTCGGGCAGGCCGACATCGACGCCGGCCCATGACACCAGCGGTAGTCGATGTGCGACGCGAACGCCGCCGGCGTCGCATCGGCCAGGGTCGACGTCGACACCAATCCAGTGCGAAAGCCGGCACGCTGTGCCAGTTCGAGTACGGTGGGAAGCGGCGCGTCCGTACCCACTTCGGTCGCGACCCGGCGGTTGCTGGTCTTGCGTCCGGTAGCGAGCGCGGTCGCACTCGCCGCCGAATCGGCGACATAGTCGGGCCGCCGCGGGTCTTCCTCGGTCACCGCATATGTCGTGCACGATCCGGTCGCCGGCAGTTCATCGATGTGCATCCGCCCGGCGGCACCGAGGTGGTAGTTGCGCGCCATCGTCAGCGCCGCAGCGCCGAGTCCGTCGCCGATCAGCAAGATGACATTACGCGCCGGCGGTGCCGCGGCTGCGCGACCGAATCGCAGCGAAGCGCAAGCCCCCGCGCCGAAGGCAACTGCGAAGAGCACGGCGGCAGCGCAGAGCACGTGAAGTCGGGGTAAACACATCGATCGTCCTGTGCAGGGGGTGAACTACGGATGAGTCTTGGCAGACGACGCCGACGAGTCCAGCAGGTGCCCCACGTCAGCACGAGCCGCAGGCCACCCGTCGAGCGGGCGTCAGAACTCCGGTCGCGGACGCGGTTGGGAGACGGCTCGTGGCGGCGCAGCGAAGCGGTGCTCGAATCCGAGGCCGATCACCAGGAACTCGAGATCGGCGTCGCCGCGGCTCGGCCGCAGATCGACCTGCTCGCGGCGAATGAAAGCACCGGCGGTCGTCCCCTCGACGAGACTGTAGACCGCGCCGGCCTCGAGCCCGAAACCGCCGGCGGTTTCGGTGAGCCCGCCGGAGACGCCGCGGTAGACGCCCCCGCGCACGCCCAAGAACACCTCGAGGTCGCCATCGCGCAGCGACAAGCGCGGCCCGGCGGTGAGCGAAAGGAGGGTGGTGACGTCGTCGTCGGTGCAGATGCGCGCATCGCTGCCGCATTTGGTCTCGAACAGCGTGATTCCGCCACCGCCGAGAAGCGACAAGCCGATCCACGAAGCGACCTCGACGCGGTAGCCCGCATTGACGCCGATGGCAGCGCCGGGATCTGCGGCGGAGCGCGAACTCGACGTGGGGATCGTGGCACCGGCCTCGACGCCGACGAGCGGCTCGGCCGCAGCGGGCAGCGCGAACCCGATTAAGACGGCGGCAACGGCGCCACGGCAAACGATTTGGGGAATCATCAGGCTCCTCGGTCACACAGACTTCGTCTCGTGTAGCAGGGATGGGTCGATCCGGGAACCGATCAACCATGGCAGCCCTGCGACAAATCGCATGAACTACTCGCGTGAATGCGCGGGCGTAGGATTGCGCACCCGTAAAACAGTCTCCAATTCGGCTCGGCACCGTGGTTGCATTGTAATTTCCCGAGAAACCGAGCGAGCCACCGACAGTTAATCCTTCAATTCGAAGGAAACTCGTGTAGACTCGCGTCGCTTCTGGCACTCGCGCCCGATGTTCATAGTGGAGTTGCGGGGGAACCTTCGAGGACTGATGGCGTACGATCCGACACGAACCGACCGACCGAACCTGAGCCGCTACGGCAATACGGGTAGCCCCAACTTGAGCCGGTACGGCAACACCAACAGCGCAAACGTCTACCGCTACGGCAACAGCAATTCGGCCAACAACGCCGCCGGGATGGGCAACGCCAACGCCTTCAACAACGCCAACAATCAAGGTGGCTACGGCTCGGCCGGACCGGACGGCGGCGAGCAGGTGCGCGACATTCTACACGTGGTCTTCAAGCGCAAGCAGTTGATCGCCCTGCTCTTCCTGGCGGTGGCGCTTCCCGGCATCGCCGCGACTGCGTTGCAGCAACCGAGCTACCTGGCCAGCGCCATGGTGATGATCTCGACGCAGCGCACCGACCCCGAGATGCAACCCACCGATCTCACCCGGCTCGAGCAGATCAAGCTGAACGAGTCCTTGGTGAACTCGGAGGTGCACCTGGTCAAGAGCCGTGAGCTCGTCGAGCGAGTGGTGCGCGAGATGTCGCGCTCCGACGATGGCACCATGAAGGTGAGCGGCGGGAGTTTCGGCAAGCAGGTGCTGTCGCTGCGCAACCGCATCTCCGTGATTCCGGTGAAGGGTTCGAATGTGATTCGCGTCGACTTCAAGTCGAGCGAGCCGGAACAAGCGGCGCGGGTAGTGAACCGGGTGGTTGACGAATACCTCGCGTATCACGCGGAAGTGCACGGCAGTGGTAGCTCGATGCTGCCGCAGTTCTACGACGAGCAGAAGCGCGACTTGGGCAAAGATCTGAACAGCGCCGAGCAGGCGTTGTTGGACTTCACTTACGAGACCGGCATCGTCGCACCGGTCGACGAGATCGCCCTGACGATGCGGGCACACAGCGAAGTGAAAGCGACGCTGCGCGAAGTGGCAGCGGGCATCTCGGGCTCCGAGGAGCGCGTCGAGACCTTGCGCGAGCAGATCGTCGACCAGCCGGAACTGGTCAAGCAGGCGCAATCGCTCGAAGTCAGTCCCACGGTGAAGCAGCTCGGCACCCATCTGGTCGATCGCCACGTCAACCGCGCAGGTCTGCTGCGGCGCTACACGGAATCCGACCGGCTGGTGCGCGACAATGCCGAGGAGATCGTTGATCTGGAGGGGCAACTCCAAAACGAGGTGGCGCAGCGGCCGACGATCGTCGCCACCGAACTGATTCGCATCAATCCGGTGCGCGAGACGCTGCTGCGCGACATGCTCGAGCGCGAGGGCAGGCTGCGCGAGCTGCGGGCGCGCCAGGCGACGATGGAGGAAGAGGATCGCGAAATTGGCGCCCGCCTTCTCACCCTGCGTCGCGATGCGATGCAGTACGACCGACTCCTCCAGAACGTGTCGTTGCAGCGCGAGTCCTACCAGCTCTATCTCAAGCGTGCCCAAGAGGCGCGGATCAGTCGTGCGATGGACGAACGCAGGTTGGTCAACGTGCAGGTGGTGCAGCGGCCGGCGCTGCCGCTACCGCGCGCGGATACCCAGCGGGTGACGCTATCGCTCTCGCTGATCGCGGGACTACTCGTGGGCATCGCAGGCGCCTTCGGCCGTGAGTACATGAGTCGCTCGTTGCGCAGCGATTACGACGTCCAGCGCCACCTCGGCCTGCCCTTGCTCGCCAGTATCGGCGACATCGAGAAGCGCTGAGGCGTGCGCCCAAAGGCATTCGCGCTCCCGTCGCTCTTCTTGGCCTGGGCGCTGATCGCCGCGGCGATCAGCGCCCACGGCGCCGCTGCGGAACTCAGCGTCAACGGCTTCACCGTCCCCACTCCCGAGGGCTGGCGGGCGCGTGCCGAAGATGAAGCCTTACGCGAGCTTTTCGGACGCCTCGCCGAACCTGCACTCCACGGCCTGATCAACACGCCGCCGCCCGCCCTGGTCGCCATTCGCGGCGTGCGGGTAGCGGCCAGCGCCGACGGCAGCTCGCGACTGGTCGCTTCGTCGCTGCTGATCGCCGGCGATGCCGAGCAAGCAGTGATCGCCTTGCGCAATCACGCGGACGCGGAGCAGTGGTTGCCCGGGACCGATTTTGCGGTTCGCTCCGTCATCGACCTTGCAACGACAACCGTCACTCACCTTCCCGCGACCCGCTTCGCAATCGAATTGGCAAACGGCAGTCGTGCCGCCGGCATCGCCTTTCCGCTGCCGGATCGACCCGACGCACTCGCCACGGTCGTCTTGGTGAACGACCCGCCACTGCCGCTACCGAGCGTCGCCGAGCAACTCGCCTTGTTCAAATCGATCGCACTGACGACCAAGGAGGAGGTGCAGACAAAGCGGACGCCCTCCTGGCGCGACGGGCTCCGGAAGACCGTCTGGGAGTGGGAAGGTGCGACCCAGGGCGTGCTCCTGGTACGTCGCATCGCGATGATGGTCGTCCTGTTCTGCGCCTTCTTCGCCCTTCAATTGAAGTTCGCCCCCACGCTCTTGGCCAAATGGAGCGCACGCCGCGGCGCCACGCACAAGCCGATCGGCGTAGAAAAGGTCGTCTTGCCGATCGCCCTGATCAGCATCACGCTGACGGCGCTGATCGTTTCCTTGTTGGTGCAGCCCTAGCCCGCGCCGCTCAATCGCGCTTGATCACCCGCCAGATGTTCTCGGCCGGCCAGCGGCGCGCCCACGCGCGGTCGATGTAGTCCGGGTAGAAGCTCCGCGCTCGCGCCGACGGTTGGATCTCGATCAGATCTTCGACCGTGAATCCGTGCTGCCGGAACAAGCGAATCCATTCACCGTAGGGGAGTTGGTAGATCACCTGGACGTCGTCTTCGATGCGCTCCATGCCGAAGTAGTCGCGCACCAAGCGGTCGCCGATCTCGTCCTTGTCGTGGTCCCAGCACACATCGCGCAGCGGGCTCGACTGCGAGAACGCGAGCAGACCGCCAGGCCGCAGCAGGCGCGCCGCCTCCGCCAAGGTTCGCTCCGGGCGCCCGAAAGTCATCGCACCATGGTCGCAGAAGACGATGTCGAAGCTACTCGATGCCAGGGGAACGTCTTCGCCGTTGGCCTGGAGCAGCGGCAACGAGACGCCGGCGCGGCGCATCAACGTGCGCGCGTAGGCGAGTTGGCGATCCGAAAGGTCCAGGGCGACAGGTCGCGCACCATCCTCGGCGAGCGCGATCGACCACTGCGCCGCGCCGCAGCCGAACTCGAGCACGTCCTTACCGCGAACTTCCCCGAGCACCCGGAGTTCGGCCTCGGGCGTGCGCCACACGCCCCAGGCGCGGGGCTGCCGGGTGAGTCCGCGGCCGTGTTCGCTCTGGTAGGAATCGCTCCAATCGTTCCAGCAGCGGAGGTTCTTGCGCACCTCGCGCTTCTTCGCGGGCGCGCGCTGCGCAACCGCCTTCTTGGCAACCTTCGTGCTTTTGTTGGCAGGCATCGGCGCACCATGCGCCGCTCGGGCGCAGGGCTCAAGCCCGACCCTGCTCCGCCTGTCGCGCTTGGCTGACCTGCATCGTTCGTTCGGCAGGAACACGCAGTTGGCGCAGCAGGTAGGCGCCAAACTCCGGAGTGTGTGGTTGCCGTGCAATCGCCTGGCGCATGCACTCGAGCCAGGCGTCGCGCTCGGCCGGGCCGATGGTCAGGTGAGCGTGCGCCGCCGGGATACGAATCGGACCGTACTTCTCGCGATAGAGCTTCGGACCGCCGAGCCAGCCACACAGGAAGCGCGCCAGCTTGTCGCGCGACTCCGCCAGATCGGCGGGGTGCATCCGGCGAATCACCTCGGCCCCGGGCCAGGCATCCATGATGTCGTAGAAGTCGTCGACCAGACGGCGAATCCCCTCGACCCCGCCAGCCGCGCGAAAGGAAGTGTCTTCGACCCCAAACTCGCCCATACCGCACTCACTCCTCTACCGCCTTGGCCCTTGAACCTTGAACCCTGAACCTTAGCAGCCCGTTGAAAAAGTGGAACGCCCTTCGAGACGGCGCTTCGCGCCTCCTCAGGGCGAACGGAAAAGCCTAATTTGCATAGGGAAAACCGCTCGTGCTGAGGAGTGCCGGCAGGCGCGTCTCGAAGCACGTCCCGTTTTTCAACGAGCTGTTAGCCCCTCGTCGTCCCGTCGCACAATCCCACCGCTGGCTCTCGCCGGTGCACTTTCATAGAGTGCCGCTCGGATCCCAACGATGAGTGAGAATCAGACAGCCCCGACCGACGCCTCGGCGGCAATCAGCTCCGCGCTCGCCACCGAGCGCCTGCGCAACATCCGCCTCGTCAACCGCGCGCGCGTCGCCATTCTCTTCGTTACGCTCTTCGTCGACCTATTCTTCCTGGCCACACGCCCCGGCCACCCAGGCTCGGTCTTGCTGCACAGTGCCTGGCTCGTCAGCGCCTTCGGCGTCGCTCTCGGCTCACAGCGATCGGACGCGTTCGCCCGCCGTTCCGCCTCGTTCGTGACCTTCGTCGACATGCCGGTGTTCTTCTTGCAGATGCGCAGCGTTTTCAGCGCACTCGAGCAAACGGCGCATGCGATCGACAGCCGCCCCATCTCGACCGGGGTTACGGTCTATTTCGCCTTGATCATCCTGCTGAGCGGCATGCTCCTCGAGCGCCGGCAGCTCTATCTCACACTGGTTCTCGCCCTCGTACTGCTCGGCTGTTTGCAGATCGAAGCCGGTGTCTATGCGAGCAACATGGCGTTCGCTGCCGTCGGTCTCATGGCGACGTTCGGCGTGGCGATCGCGACCGGCAACCGCACGGTCGCCCTGGTCACCGCGGTCAGCGACGAGCAACGGCGGCGCGAACGACTCGGGCGCTACTTCTCGCCGCAAGTCGCGGCGCGCCTGCTCGACCGCCACGAGGACGCCGGGCGTGGCGAGATTCGCGAGGTGACGGTGCTCTTCGGTGACCTGCGCGACTTCACCGCGATCGGCGAATCGATGCCCGGACCGAGCGTCGTCACCCTGCTCAACAGCGTCCACGAGGCGATGGTCGAAGCGATCTTCGCCAACGGCGGCACGCTCGACAAGTACATGGGCGACGGCATCATGGCGTATTTTGGCGCACCGATGGACCAACCCGATCACGCCGCGTGCGCGTTGCGCTGCGCCGCGGCGATGCAGACGGCTTTGGGGCGTCTCAACGAACGGCGCGCCCTTGCCGGCACGCCGCCGCTGCGCATGGGCATCGGCGTGCACTCGGGAGGCGTCGTTCTCGGCGACATCGGTGCCGCGCGCCGCCGCGAGTACACGGTCATCGGCCACACCGTCAACATCGCCGCCCGTCTCGAACAGATGACCAAGGAAACCGGCGTGCCCGTCCTCATTTCCGCAGAGACCGCGCTGCGCGCCGGCGCTACGAGCCTCCTGCGCGAAGTCGACACCATCGCCATCCGCGGCCAAGTAGAGCCAATGAAGGTCTACACCTTCGCCGCCCCTTGATCCTTGCCCCTTGGCCCTTGCGCTCAATGCCCCCCGTGCCGCCCGAGATGCCCGAGGCGCGCCATCACCTTGCGGACGTCGGTGATGTCCTCCGCGAGCGGGTAGAACAGCGGCACGTTGCGCCGACGGCCGACGTCGACGCGACCGAGTTGCGACTGCAACACCACTTCGCGCGGCCGCTCCGAGACCAGATTCTCGGCAAAGATTCCCGCCTGGAACTGCGGGTCGTTCTCCGGCAGGTTCTGCACTGCCAACGGCACCACGCCCGGCGGATCGAACTCGCCACCGTCCGTCGTCACCCACACCGGATTGGTGATCGCGTAACCGGTCACCGGGAAGATCTCGGGCGGGCGCAGATCGCCGAACTCGTCGCCGCCGAGACCGAGCGGCCCGGCGAGGCTGGCGAGCGCATCTGTCAGCAGCAAGGGCGGCAATTCGAGGCTGCGGATCACGGGGTGCATCGAGCGGTAGCCGATGGCCTCGACGACGAACCAACTGTCGCGCGGGTTGCCCTCGCCGTTCACGTCGAGTGGCAGCAACACGGTTTCGACGAACGGATCGGCCGCGAGGTCGCGGTCCGGATCGAGTTCCGTCGTGTAGGCGATCTGGCCGTTGCGGTAGATGTTGACCCTCCCGATGCTGATCCACGGCGCCGAGGTCAGGCTGTACATCAGCGCCACCTCGTCGGCGCCCGCGACGATCGTCTGTCCCATCACGCCTCGCACGGGATCGTTGACGTAGAAGTCGATCAGCGGACCGTTGGTCGCCACGGCGCGACGGCTGCGCAGGGCATCGACCACCATGCGATCGGTGATCGCGATCGGATCGTCGACGCCGGTGTAGATCATCGTCCGGAACTGCCCCGCCTCGTCGAAGCCCGAGTGCGAATCGCCGGTGCCGACGCCCAGGTAGCGGTGACCGAGGTTGAGCAAATTGAACCAATCGTCGACGACGCCGGGGAAGGCGACGTCGCCCTCCACTTCCACCAGGATGTTGCCGGTCGGCGGGATCATATCTGCCGGCGGCAAATTGCCCGCCGGCAGCTCTTCCGGAACCCGATAGTGGTGTACTTCCCAGTACAGCTTACCGTTGAGGAGCTCGAGCGCATCGTACTCGAACGAGAAGGTCGTATCGCCGTTCTCGTCGAGAAACGCGGGGCCGCTCGGCGACACGAACCGGTCGAGAAAGTCGGCCGGCTGCTGCTCTGCGGTCAGCGGATCGCGGGTGTATTGCGTGAAGTACCCGAGCAGATCGTCGCGCGGGTGGTTCACCTGAACGATCGTGTCGTCCGGTCCGAGACTACCCAAGTCGCGGATACCGGCGAACACCTGATCCGGCGTGCGCCGCGCCCACTCGAACGAGCCCTTGGTGATGTCGCCGACCTCGTAGCGCAACGGATAGCCGTTGAAGTGCCCCGACTCGAGCGTGGTCATCTCGAGCCCGACGACAGGGTGCATCCAGTGCTGGAGGTTGTTGCGCGCGACGTACGGCGCGTAGTCGGTGATGAAGTTGTGGTCGGTAGCAACTGGCACCTCGACGCCCTCGGCGGCGAGCGCAGCGACGCGCTCGTCGAGGTCCATACCGGAGTCGATGCTCTGCTTGCTGTGCACGTGCGAATCGAGTGCGACCCAGCCGCGCGTGTCGACGACCCGGGTCAGCTTGTGGACCAACGTCGCGGTTTCAGAAGCGCGCACGCTGACCCGCGAGCGCACGATGTCGTATTCGGGGCCGCGACTGGAGACGACGTCGTACTCGCCCGGGCGCACTTCGAGCACGGCGGTGCCGTCGGCCGTGAAGGCGACAGCTTCGATGAACTCGAGCGAGTTCGGATCGCCCGGGTCGTCGTCGACGAGGTCGGTGCTGCGGAACTCCTCGCCGGCCTCGAGGTCGAAGAGAAACTCGGGCGTGCGCGCGCCGGCGAACACCGGATCGTAGCGGCCTACTGCCGTCGCCTTCGCCGGCAGCGTGACGCCGTTGCCGTCGACGATGCGCACGAAAATGCGCCCGGGCGGGGTCGAGACGACGCGCACCGCGGTGGTCTCGCCCGCGGCGATCGTGAAGTCGACGAACTCGCTCGACGGCCGACCTTCGCCAACAACCTTGACACTGTAATCGCCGGGTTCGAGCCTACCGCCGAAGAAGCCTTCGTGGCGGACATCGTACTGGCTGTACGAACGCCGCGAGCCGTCGCCGAGGCGCTGGTAGACGACTGCACTCAGGTCTTCGCCGAAAGCGCCCGTGCCTTCGTCGAACACCTGGCCGCCGAGGCGGCCGGTGGCGACACCGCGGATCTCATTGATCTGGTCGAGCACACTGCCGATATCGCCGGTGCCGAGAACGAAGTGCTTCTGCACCTCGAAGGACTCGCCCGCCGCGATGCTCGCGGGCGCGTTCTCGTAGAAGATGCCGACGAACGAGCTGGCGACGAAAGGGATCAACACCGAGGAGCGGGTGATCGGCGTGCGCCCGTCGTCATAGAGGTCGCGCTTGTTCCAGGCGTAGTTGTTGTCGCTCTCCGCGGCGATCACACCGTAGCTGACACCGTCCGCCTTGGCGGCCACGTACTCGGCGGCGAAGCCCGGGAACGCAGGGAAGTCGATGTTGCGTGCATAGGCGCGCTCGAGCCCGAAGCGCAGATCGAAGCCGACACCGGGGATGAAGACCTTGCTGGTAGCGCCGAACAGAGCGATGTCGCCAACCGGTACGGTGAAACCTTCGAGCGGCAAGCCCAGCAGCCCGAGCAGAAAGCGCGAATCGCGCCCCGGGAACTCGAGGGCGCGGTCGGAAATGTTTTCGACGCGGAAGCGCGTGGTGATGTAGCGCGCCTTCGGCGCCAGTTCGTAGACCGTCGAGTAACGAATGCGCGGCGGACTGTTGGGACGGTCGAACTGCGCATTCGAGCCGGTGACCGCGCGGTTGAGCACGCCCGCGAGTTCGAGGAAATCCCCGGCGACACCAGAAGCCTGCACCCGCGCCGGCCCACCGTCGGAGCCGTCGGCGATGACCTTCACCTCGTCGACAGCGACCGCCTGGACGAAGAAGGCGGGGAACAGCTCGGCAAACTGGTCGAAGCCGGAGCCGTTCAAACTATCGCCTTCCTCCTTCGGACGCCGCAGATCGGCGTCGATCAGGCTGCCGCCGAAGACGCCGAAGCCGCGAGAGAAGCCCTCGCGCTGGATGACGACGCGGATGCTCTCGTTCTCCATCAACACGTCGCCGATGTCGCCGAGGGCGCGGTCACCGCCGACGAGTTCGGAGCGATGCGCGACGAAGCGCGCCGACGCCTGGCCGTCGTCCTCGACCGACGAGTCACCGCACGCGGAGAACGACAAGGCCGCGAGCAAGGCGCCCGCAGCCACTACGCCTAGGCCGCGAACCCGCGAGTCCATCAGAATTCGACCTGGGCGAGGATCTGCAAGCGGTCGTTGTCGAGTTCGCGCGGGTCATCCTCTTCGGTGAAGGTGTAGTTGATCAGCAACGCGAGCGGCAGCTTCAAGTGGCCGAAACGCACGCCGAGCGTATGGTAGTCGACCGCGAACGCATCGAGGTCGAGGCCGGCCGTGTCGCCTTCGACATCCGCGTACGGATCGAGCACGGCGTAGCGATAGCCCGGCGTGATCGTCAGCCAGGGCGTCTCGAAGCGGTAGCCGATCTGGGCGTGGAAGGCGCGCTGGGTGCGGTCGACCGCCTGCGCCACGGTTTCGAACTCGGTCTTGATCTCTGCGTACTGGAAGAAGAGTTCGAGCCCGAACGGCGTGATCATGATGTCGGCAGCGAATCCGGTGTCCTCGTCGTCGGACTGGTTCGGCTGCTCGCCTTCGGTGCGATCGTTGACCAGGAACGCCCCGCCGACGGTGACGAAGTCGTCGTAGTGCAACTCGCCGCGACCATAGACGGCGACGCTGTCATTGTCGTTGAGGAGTTCATTGTCGCCGTTGCCGTTGGCAACCATCAGGTAGTAGGAGCCGGCGACCTGCTGCCAGATCGGCAGCGGCTGCGGCGACGAGACCATCGCGCCGAGTTGGCGGTCGACTTCCAGCCCGGGCTCCTCGAAGCCGCGCCCGGGGAGCACGCCCTCCTGGCCGACGGCGCGCGAGACGAACAGCAAGTCGCTGCGGCTGCGCAATTCTTCCGCGGCGAACGGCGCCTTGAATTGACCGGCCTGGACGCCAACGAACCAGAACGGATCCCAGCGCGCATACGCGTCACGCAAGCGGACGTCGATTTCGCCGAGCGGCGTGTTGTTGCCGATCTCGATGTCGCTCGCGCCCTCGACGGAGACGCGCATGCTCAGCTGCTCGCCGATGGAGGCATCGAAGCCGAGGCGGGCGTTCTCGAGCACGAAGCCGTCGTTGCGCCCGATGAAGTCGAACCGGTCGTCGTTCTCGACGGACTCGTACTCCATGCGCAGGTAGCCCCAGGGCCGCAGCTTGACGTCGTAGGGATTCTCCCAGTCGACCCACGAGCCGATGCCTCGCGCTTCCTTCGCCTTGTCGGTGTCGTCCTCCGCAACCACCGGCGACACCAGCAGCATCGCCAACAGCAGCGTAACAGCAGCTCTCATTTGAACCCTCCCCGACTTGTCGTTTGGCCACCCTCGAGTGGTTTCCGGGGTGACTTGCACGACAAGTCGGCGAAGGCAAGGGAGCGCGCCGGACCATCCGGCGCACGAACCGGGCACCGGGCGCGGCTATCCCGCGCAGGACAGCTTCAACGTCGACCGCAGCTTCGCGCGCGGCTGCGACGCCCAATCCCAGACGTCGACGACGAGTTTCTCCGAAACGCTGCGTCGCCGGCCGCGCTCGACCTCGATCGCGAACGGCGCGCTGCAGAAGTTGCGCTCTCGCGGCGGCAGCGCCGGAGCGCTGGTGTAGCCGCTCTGCGGCCAGCCGGGATCGTGCAGATGGCCGATCGCATGCGCGAGCGCGGCGAAGTTCGCGTTGCGGCGCGCGAGGCGGGAACTGACCGACGGCTTCGGTCGCGACACCCGAATCGCCGAAATCCCGCGTGGCTCGCACTGCGGCAGGTTCACATCCTCGTTGTTCAGACATACGACCACCTGGAACCGACAGAGTCCGGGTGTCGGGTCGAAGTCGCAGGTAGGGTCCTGGTCACGACACACCTGCGTCTCGTTCGGCATCCCGGCGCGGTTGGGCGCCTGGTGCGGGTTGACGACGTACCACTCGAACAAGCAACCGAGTTCGCGCACCCGGCGCGAGCGCGGGTCGCCGTGGATCAGCAAGCCCGACGTCGTGTAGCGGCAGGCTTCGCCGGCGACGGCGGGGCAGGCATCGCCGGCTTCCAAGTTGCCGTCATCGCATTCCTCGTCCCAATCCAAGTAGCCGTTGCCGCACGGCGGCACGGGCGTCGGAACGATCGGCGGGTCGGGGTCGACCGCAGCGGGAGCGGGCGTCGCCAACAACGGCACGCACACAGCGATCAGGAACAGACCGGTCGAGATCTTGGTGAATCGATTCATGCAGAACCTCCTTTGTCATGCTACTTTATGGAGCCTGCGTTAAACTTATGTCAATAACCCCTGCGCGACATTGCGCCGACCGGCGGCGACGCCACCTGGCGCGCCACCGCGTCTTCACCTCTCGACTCTGGCCGCGTTCGCGCTACATTCGCGCCATGCAGCGTCGCCTCGCCCCGAACGTCGAGGGCACCGTCAAGCTCGCCGACGGCAGACGCCTCGGGTTCGCCGAATTCGGCGCGCCGCGCGGCCAGGCCGTCTTCTGGTTCCACGGCACTCCGGGCGGTCGCCGCCAGGTGCCCCTCGAGGCGCGCGAGATGGCCGCCGCGCGTGACGTGCGTCTGATCGGCGTCGACCGTCCCGGTATCGGCGCCTCCAGCAGGCATCTGTACAAATCGGTCAGCGATTGGTCGGTCGATATCGAGCACCTCGCCGATCGCCTCGGATTCGAGCGTTTCGCCGTGGTCGGCATGTCGGGGGGCGGACCGTACACGCTCGCGTGCGCCCACGCTCTGCCGCAGCGGGTCGCCGTTGCCGCGGTGCTCGGCGGAGTCGCGCCGGCGCGCGGCGGCGACGCCGTTCCCGGCGGCCTGGTCGCCCTCGCCGCCCGTTTCGAGCCCCTCCTGCGCCACGTCCACAGACCCATCGGCGCCGCGCTGACGGCGGCGATCTGGCCGCTGCGCCCGTTCGCCTCGCCGCTGTTCAACGCCTTCGCGGCGATCTCGCCAGCGGCGGACCGGATCGTGTTCGCGCGGCCCGACATCAAGGCGATGTTTCTCGACGACCTGTTGCGCGGCAGTCGTACCAACTTGAGCGCACCGATCTGCGACTTGTTGTTGTTCAGCCGCGACTGGGGCTTCCCGCTCGCCGAGATCCGGGTGCCGGTGCGCATCTGGCACGGCGACGCGGATCACATGGTGCCGATCGCGCACGGCCACTGGCTGGCCGCGCGCATCCCCGGCGCCGTGATCCGGGTCCGCCCGGGCGAGAGTCACCTCGGCGGCCTCGGCGCCGCCGCCGAGGTGCTCGACACCATACTCGAGGTGTGGTCGGCCAAGCCCGTGCCCGAGGTTGACGTTGGGGCGTAGCAGCCTGTCGAACCTCTCAAACTTCCGGCGCGCTCGCGGACGCGGAGGCCCGGAATCCCGCACCAATCGTAGATTCCCGTGTCCGCGAGAATGACGGAATTGCGGGTGCGCAGGGCATTGCACCGGGCTGTTGGCAGTCCGTTGCAAAGATCGCAGCGACGCCGCCGCAGCCGTGGCGCAATCCGCACGGCTGCGCTACGGGAGGGGGAAACCAATTGCGAGGATGGCGACATGGCGAGATCGATCCCCAGCAGCCCGTCGATGAAGACCCGGGGTGCCCTGCGACGGGCGCAGGGCGGACGGATTCACACTTCGCAATCGGCGCGAGGGTCCCTTCAGGCCGAGCCGGGCGGCAAGCGGGGAACGACGTTTCGACGGGCAGTTGGGGCTGCTGTCGCCACGGCCATGGCCCTGCTGCTGGTCGCATGCGGGGATGACTCCAATCCCGCCGGCGCCGAGCCCGAATGGGCGCCGGCGCCGTACGTGCAATACGTCGACCCCTTCATCGGTAGCGGCGGCTTCGCCTTCGGTTACGGCGCCGCGCTGACCGGCGCCGTTGCACCGTTCGGCATGGTGCGCCTCGCGCCCGATACCACCGCCCCTCTGCACTTCGATTTCCACCACTTCAGCGGCTACTACTACGACGACACCATCATCCGCGGCTTCTCCCACGTCCACTTCCACGGCACCGGCGCCCATGGCTACGGCAACCTGCTGTTCATGCCGGTCCCCGGCTTCACCAACGCCAAGATCACCGAGCGCGGCTATCGCTCGCCCTTCTCCAAGGACTCGGAAATCGCGACGCCCGGCTACTACTCGGCTCGCCTGACCAATGGCGACATCCTCGCCGAGCTCACCACCACCGGCCGCGTCGGAATGCATCGCTACACCTTCGATGCCGGCGGCGCCGGCGCCGCGGTCGTCATCGACGCCGGCCATCGGCTCGCCGAAGGGAAAGCGCAGAACATCGAAATGACGATCGACCCCGTCGCGCGCACGATCGTCGGCAGCCATCGCTCCGTCGGCGGCCTGAGCCGCGACTTCGATCTCTACTGGGCCATCGCCTTCGATCAGCCGCTCAGCGGCTACGGAACCTGGGCCGGAAGCACCGTGCACGATGACGCAACCACATTGAGCGCTCCGTCGGGCGGCGGCGGCGCCTACCTCGAGTTCGATGTCCCAGACGGCGGCGTCGTGCAGTTCCGCGTCGGCCTGTCGATGGTCGATGTCGACGGCGCCCTCAACAACCTCCAGAGCGAAGCACCCGACTTCGCCTTCGACCGCATTCGCACCGAAACCGAAGCGCGTTGGGAATCGCTCCTCAGTCGCGTCAAAGTAGAAGAGAGCGATCCGCGCTCGCTGCGCATGCTCTATAGCGCTGCTTATCGCGCCTTGATCATGCCGACGATCTTCAGCGACGCCGACCGCCGCTACCGCGGCTTCGACGGCAACATTCATATCGCTGGCGACTTCGATTACTACTCCGACCTGTCGCTCTGGGACACGTTCCGTACGCTGCATCCCTGGCTGACGCTGGCCTACCCCGAAATCCAACGCGACATCATCGTCTCGCTACTGAAGATGTATGAGCAAGACGACTTCCTGCCGATCTGGCCGGTCGCGGCGAGCGATTCGGGGACGATGATCGGCGCCAGCGCCGAGATCGTCATCGCCGACTCCTTCGTGAAGGGCCTGCGCAACTACGACGTCGATCTCGCCTACGAGGCCGTGACCCGCTCCGGGCGCGAGCCTCGCCCCAACGGCACGAGTTCGCCCGGACGTCGCCACATCGACGACTACCTCACCCTGGGCTACGTGCCGTTCGAGTCGGCTGGCGACGGCACATCGATGACCCTCGAGTACGCGGCATCCGACGGCGCCCTCGCCGAGTTTGCCAAGGCTCTCGGACGCGATGCCGATGCCGCCGAGTTCGCGGCGCGCGCCCTGAGCTACCAAGCCCACTGGGATCCGGAGACGGAGTTCTTTCGCGCCAAACGGCGCGACGGATCTTTCAAGACTCCGTTCGACCCGAACGATTGGGGCAATGACTACCGGGAGTCGACCGCGTGGCATTACCTCTGGTACGTGCCGCACGACCCGGCCGGGTTGATCGAGCTGTTCGGCGGCAACGATCGCTTCGTCGCCAAGCTCGAGGACTTCTTCGCGCTCTCGAAGCTCGAGCACGAGAACCCGGGCGGCACGTCGCAAGTGAATCTCCGCAAATACTATTGGGCCAGCAACGAACCGGATATCCATACGGCCTACCTGTTCAGCGACGCGGGCCGACCCGACCTCGCCGGCCGCTGGTCGCGCTGGGCGTTGGAGACGACGTTCGGCGACGGACCCGACGGCCTGCCCGGCAACGACGATTGCGGCACGATGAGCGCGTGGTACCTGTTCACTGCGCTCGGGTTCTATCCGGTCCCGGGTTACGACAAGTACTACGTCGGTGCGCCGCTGTTCACCGCCGCCGAGATCGAGTTGCCGAACGGCTCGTTCCGGATTACCGCGCCGGACGCGGGTCCGGGTCGGGATCGCCCGCGGGCGGCAACGCTGAACGGCGCTGCGCTGCCCGCGGAGCTGATCTTCCGCCACACTGAAATTGGCAGTAGGGGCGAACTGCAAGTGGAGCTTTCCGCCGAGTAGCGCGGCCAAGCCCCGTCATTCTCGCGACCAGGGCGCGACTTGCGGTTTGATGTGGAAGATCGCAAGCGGCGCAAACGTAAAATTTCTAGTGCTTGACACGCGCGCCCTTGATAGAGGTTGCGCCACCTATGGGGACCTCATCATCGATGTTGTGGGCGCGCGCTTGCGGGCGTCCATTCGTGCGTGGCGCGTGCCGGCTCGCGGCAGCTACGTTGGCGCTGTTCATCTCCGTAACTGCAGCCGGCGCGAGTAGCGACCCGCGCTACTTCGATCGCGGCACGCCCGTGTTGCAGGACATCTGGGTCGACCCGGTATCCGGCGACAACGGCAACTCCGGCGCCACCAGACTACTCGCGGTGCGCACGCTGACGGAAGCCTGGGGCCGTGTCCCGATCTCGACGACCCTCACCACTACCGGCTATCGCATCCGACTGGTAGCCGGCACCTACCTGCAGGCCGACGTGCCCAACTATTTCGAGTCGCGCTACGGCACCCACGCCCACCCGGTCATCATCGAAGCGGCCGACGGCGCCGGCACTGCATTCTTGCCCGCCCTCAACATCTTCGATTGCCGCTTTCTTTATCTCCTCGGGTTGCACATCGCCGCCGGCGGCGGTGACGTGCTCCACTGCGAGGCCTGCGACCACTTCGTCGTCAACGAGGTGACCGTGCGCGGCGCCGCACCGGAGACACTGACCGTGCAGGAGACGGTCAAGGTCAACCAATCCCAGAACGTCTTCATCGAGGACAGCGACATCTCGGGCGGTTGGGACAATGCGATCGATTTCGTCGGCGTGCAGTACGGCCACATCCAGGGCAATCGGATCCACGACGCCGGCGACTGGTGCCTCTATGTCAAAGGCGGATCAGCCGGCCTGCGGGTCGAGAGCAACGAGATCTACGACTGCGGCACCGGTGGTTTCACGGCCGGCCAGGGGACCGGGTTCGAGTTCATGACCTCGCCTTGGTTGCACTACGAGGCGGTCGATATCCGCTTCGTCAATAACCTCATCCACGACACTGCCGGCGCCGGGTTCGGCGTCAACGGCGGCTACAACATCCTGCTCGCCTACAACACGATGTACCGTGTCGGTTCGATCAGCCACGTGCTCGAGTTCGTCTTCGGCCTCCGCGGTTGCGACGGCAACACCGCGCAGTGCAACGCCTTCCTCGCCGCGGGCGGCTGGGGTACGGCCGGCGCCATCGAGGAGTCGATTCCGAACCGCAACGTCTATGCCTACAACAACATCGTCTACAATCCAGCGCCGTTCCAGAGCCAGTGGCAACACCTCGCGATCTACGGACCACGTACGACCTCGCCGTCGTCCAACATCCCGTCGCCAGCGTCCACCGACACCAATCTTCGCTTCCGCGGCAACGTCGTCTGGAACGGCCCGTCCACGCATCCGCTCGGCATCGAGGATACGGATCAGGGTTGCCAGCCCGCCAACCCGACGTGCAACGCGACGCAACTGGCTCTCGACAACTCGTTCAATTCAATCGAGCCGCAGTTCGTCAATGCCGGAGCGGGGAACTTTCAGCCCCTACCGATGGGGAGCCTCTACGCCGCAACGACGTATGCGCCGCCGGATTTCCCCGGCGACGATCGTCCTTCTCCGCCGCTGGCACCGCAGGGCGAGCTCACCAACGTGGTCGACCGCGACTTCACCGGCGCACCCCGCGGACCGGCCAGTCCTCCCGGAGCCTTCGGCGCCGACTGCGCCGGGGCCGTGTGCGGCGACAACACGTTCGACCTCGGCTGCGAGGCTTGTGATGATGGCGATCTCGTCGACGGCGACGGTTGCGATTCCAACTGTACGGTGACCGCATGCGGGAATGGCATCGCCACGGCCGGTGAAGCCTGCGACGATGGGAACGACACCAACGGCGACGGCTGCGACGGCAACTGCACCGTGACCGCATGTGGCAACGGCGTGGTGACGAGCGGTGAGGAATGCGACGACGGCAATCTGATCGCGGGCGACGGCTGCGACGCATCGTGCAGGCTCGATTGCCCGTCGGCGCCGTCGGCGCTTTGCAGCGTGCCGACGCGCGCGCGGGCGGCGAAATTGCGGGTCACCGATGCCGTGGTCGCAACGCGGGATAGTCTCAAGTGGAAGCTGACGCGTGCGCCCGGAACGACCCTGGAAACGCTCGGCAACCCACTCGCGTCCACCAGCTACATGCTCTGCATCTACGACCGCACCGCCACCACGCCGAACAATGTCCTTGCGGCGCGCATACCATCTGCCGCCGACTGCGGTGTCCCTGGTTGTTGGACAGCCGGTCGCAACCGCTATCGCTACAAGGTTACCACGCCGGGGCGGATGGATGTGAGGTTGCAGACGAAGACGGGCGCGATCGGCGCAGTTTCGGTGACGACCAGGGGCGTCGCCGCGTTCATGCCATCGTTGCCCTTCGTGCAGGATCCGTCGCTCACAGTGCAAATGCACAGCAGCACGGGTGCCTGTTGGGGAGCGAGCTACAGCGCCCCGGCTTCGCGCAACACGTTGGCGCTCTTCAACGATTCCTCGGACTGACCGGCCTATCGGCGCAATCGGTGCAATCGGTAGTTGACCCGGCACGCGAGAACTCGTACGCCCTGAGGTTCGGAAGGGGAGCCCTATGTACGACGTGAAGATCAAAGGCGGTAGCATCATCGACGGCACCGGGCGCGAGCGTTTCGCGGGCGACGTCGGCATTCGCGCCGGACGCATCGTCGCGGTCGGCGACTGCCCGGACGTCGCCACGCGCACGATCGACGCCGGCGGCGCGATCGTCACCCCCGGCTTCGTCGACCTGCACACCCACTACGATGGCCAAGTTTCCTGGGACGCCGACCTGGCGCCATCGTCGATCCACGGCACGACCACGTGCGTGATGGGCAACTGTGGCGTCGGCTTTGCCCCGGTGCGGCCGCACGACCACGCCAAGTTGATCGACCTGATGGAGGGTGTCGAAGACATCCCCGGCACGGCCTTGAGCGAGGGCATCTCCTGGGGATGGGAGACCTTCCCCGAGTACATGAACGTACTCGACGCCAAGGCGCACACCATCGACTTCATGGCGCAGGTGCCGCACGACGCGTTGCGCGTCTACGTGATGGGCGACCGCGCGGTGGCCGACCAGGACGCAACCGAGGAAGACATCGCCGCGATGCGTGCCCTGTTGCGCGCCGCGCTCGAAGCCGGCGCGGTGGGTTTCAGCACCGGCCGCAGCGACAACCACCGCAGTGCACAGGGGCAAGCGACTCCGGCGTCGGAGGCAAAGGCACGCGAGCTCGTGGGCATCGCCCAGGCGTTCGTCGGCCTCGACCATGGGGTGCTGCAAGCCGTCAGCGACTTCAACATCCTCAACGGCGACGACAGTTTCGCTGCCGAGTTCGACGTGCTCGACCAGATGTTCGCCGCCGCCGCCGGCCGGCCCATGAGCGTGTCGACGATGCAACGCGACCACTCGCCCGACCAATGGCGCTGGATCATGGCGCGGGCGCAGAAACTCGTCGATCGCGGCGGCAACGTGCGCTGTCAGGTAGCGCCACGGGCGATTGGAATCATGCTCGGCCTCGAAGCGACGTTTCAGCCCTTCATGGGCTTTCCGACCTACAAGACCGTGCACCACCTGCCGCTTGCCGAACGCGTCCGCGCGATGCGCGACCCGGCGTTCAAGGCGCGTCTGTTGCAGGAGAAGAGCGACAAGGTGTCGGTCGACGGTAGCCCGATTTCGCCGCTGGCGGATTTCTTTCTGGCGAATCTCGACCACCTCTCGCTGCGCTTGTTCCGCCTCGGCGAGCGGCCGAACTACGAGCCGCACCCCGACCAGAGTTTCACGGCCGCTGCCGAGCGCAGCGGCACGCCGGTGCTCGAGCTGATTTACGACGCGCTGCTCGAGCAGGACGGCCGTGCGCTGCTGTACTTCCCGCTGTTCAACTACACCGGCATGAACCTCGACATCGTCCACGAGATGCTGACCCATCCGCTGGCGATCGCGGGGTTGAGCGACGGCGGCGCGCACGTCGGCACGGTGTGCGACGCGAGCTTCCCGACGTTCCTGCTGCAGCACTGGGGGCGCGACCGCGAGCGCGGCCGCATCCCCCTCGAGCGCTTGGTACAGATGCAGACGGGCGACACCGCGTCCTTCATCGGCATGCACGACCGCGGCATCATCGCCCCGGGGCTCCGTGCCGATCTGAACGTCATCGACTTCGAGCGCCTGGCGCTCTCGAGCCCGGTGATGCAGCACGACCTCCCGGCCGGCGGGCAGCGTCTGATGCAGCGCGCCGCGGGCTACGTCTGCACGATCGTCGCCGGCGAGCCGATCGTCGAGAACGGAGCCTTCACCGGCGCCCGCCCGGGAAGGCTCGCGCGCAGCGGCAGCGACTGAGTTGCTAGGACGCGGTCGAAAACAGAGAACCTTGAATCCCAGACCCAGGGAGGTTCGAGACGAATCGTTACAAAAGAAGCTACGACCCCGGAGGAACGACGAAGGGGTGGTCGCCCAAACCTCTCCGTCGTTCCCGCGCACGCGGGAACCCAACCCCGCCGCCTCCAGCACCAACCCCCGCAGCCGTGACCAACTCGGCGGTCGAAGGCGGTGGTCGCACATAGGTGCCGGACCCCTTCCCAGCCCGTCTGCGTCGCGAAGAATCCGATTCCAACCCCTGGGCCCCCGCGTCCGCGAGGGCGACGGGAGCTTGGTCGGTTTGGGCGAGCCTTGAAAGGAGGCGGGC
>Ga0163144_10001373_pt1 | contig 57469 bp, 45 predicted proteins | sample OliLak19BULKMAT1_FD_123175 | JGI IMG/M metagenome (GOLD analysis project Ga0163144, IMG submission 123175) | Freshwater microbial mat bacterial communities from Lake Vanda, McMurdo Dry Valleys, Antarctica - Oligotrophic Lake LV.19.BULKMAT1 | ecosystem: Environmental > Aquatic > Freshwater >...
AGACCACGAGACGAAGAGACCACGAGACGAAGAGACGAGGAACGGCCAGACGGCGAAGAGACGGTGGGAGTGATGCGTGGTGCGATGGGTGCGATGGGTGAGTGGGATGTGGTGCGTACGGCTGGTTGTCGGCGCGGTGGTTGCGCTGGTGATGGCGGGTGGCGCGCGTGCGGCGGTTGACCATGAGGTTGAACCGGCTCCCGTCGGCCTGTGCGACGATGTGCCGCTGATCCCGCGGGACGTGCTCTTTGCCAATCCTGACCGGGCCCAGGTGCGTCTGTCGCCCGACGGCAAGTGGGTGTCGTACCTCGCGCCGTTTGATGGCGTCTTGAACGTGTGGATTCAGCCCGCGGACGGATTCGCCGCGGGGTCCGCGCCGGCCAAACCCGTGACGCTGGACCGGGGCCAGGGCGTGCGCCGGCACTGGTGGACGTACTCGGGTCGGCACATCCTGTACGCGCAGGACGCCAACGGGGATGAGAACTGGCAGCTGATGGCCGTGGACATCCACGGGGGCACGACGACGGCGCTCACGCCGGCTGGGGCGCAGGCGCGGATCGTGGCGATCTTGCCCAACTTGCCAGGGCAGGTGCTGGTGTCGCTGAACGATCGTGACCCGACGCTGCACGACCTGCACTCGATCGACCTGTCCACTGGCGAGGATCGCCTGGTGCGGATCGCGCCGCCCAACGCGAGCGACTGGGTGGTGGACTTCAACGGGACGGTGCGGTTCGTGGAGCGGGCGACGCCCGACGGCGGGCTGGAGTTCCTGATGCCGTTGGCCGACGGCGGCTGGGGTCCCGGGTTTGTCGTGCCCGCGGAGGACGCGGTGACGACGCGGGTGCTGGGTTTCGGGGCCGACCCGGGCAAGTTGTACCTGAGCGACAGCCGCGGGCGGGACACCGCCGCGCTGGTGAGGCTCGATCTGGTGACGGGCGACGCGAAGGTGCTGGCGGAGAACCCGCGGGCCGACCTGGATGAGGTGACGAGCGATCCGCGGACGGGTGAGGTTCACGCGGCGTCGTTCGTCGAGGGCCGGCGAGAGTGGACGCCCTTGTGCGACTGCGTCGACAAGGACCTGGCGTTCCTGCGGCAGGTGCAGGACGGGGACGTGTGGATCAACACGCGAACGCTGGACGACCGGCGTTGGCTGGTGTCGTATCACGAGGATGACGGGCCGGTGGCGTTTTATCTGTATGAGCGGGGTTCGGCGGAGCGTGGGGTGGGGCCGCGGGTGAGGTTTTTGTTCTTCCATCGTGATCGGCTGAGCGACGTGCGGCTGGCGCCGATGCGAACGGTGCGGATCATGGCGAGCGATGGGCTGGAGTTGTCGGGATATCTGACGCTGCCGCTGGGGAGCGAGGATGCGGCGGGCGAGATCGTTGCGGGCGTGGGGGGCGTGGAGCCTGCGCTGGATGGGGGCGGAGATGCCGCGCGGGCCTGGCGTCGCCCCGGCGTGCCGTTGCCAATGGTGCTGCTGGTCCACGGCGGGCCCTGGGCCCGCGATGCGTGGGGGTTCAACCCGCTGCACCAGTTGCTGGCCAATCGCGGGTACGCGGTGCTGAGCGTGAACTTCAGAGGTTCGACGGGCTTCGGCAAGGCGTTCGTGAACGCGGGGGATCGGGAGTGGGGGGGAAGGATTCAGCAGGACCTGACGGAGGCGACGCGGTGGGCGATTGACCAGGGCATCGCCGATGCGGATCGCGTGGCGATCATGGGCGGCTCATTCGGCGGGTACGCCGCCCAGTGCGGGATGGCGATGACGCCCGACCTGTTCGCGTGCGGGGTGTCTGCGGTGGGGCCTTCGGACCTGACGACGCTGCTGGAGTCGATCCCGGCGTATTGGGCACCGATGCGGGCGTTCTTTGCCAGGCGGGTGGGGGATATCAGCACGCCGGCGGGGCGGGAGTTTTTGCTGTCGCGCTCGCCGCTGACGCACGCGGGAGCGATCCGTCGGCCCATGCTGCTCGTCCACGGGGCCAACGACCCGCGGGTGAAACTGGCCGAGAGCCAGCGGATGGCGGCCACGCTGGAGCAGAACGGGATTGAGGTGACGCTGGTGGTGTTTCCTGATGAGGGGCACGGGCTGGCGAGGCCCGAGAACAACCTGGCGTTCATCGCGCTGGCGGAGGGGTTTCTGGCGCAGCATCTTGGGGGGCGGTACCAGCCTGCGGATGGGCAGGTGGAGCGGTCGTCGGCGGTGGTGAGGCGAGGGGAAGCGACGCAGAAACAGAGACCAGGAGACACGAAGTGAGGGCGTGACGGTGTGGCGTGATTGCCGCTTCCCAGCGCTCCCTGACCACGTCTGCGACCTTGGCGTTCGGACTTCGGATGGTGTGGCTGGCGGAAGTTGAGTTTTCACTGTTTCTTGAAAACTGGGTTCAGCGCGCCGACAATAGGGAGTTGGAGGTCGCCATCATGAGCGCGGTCAAGGCGGGAAACTGGGTCGGACGGGCAGGGGGCGCGAACGACACGCCGGTGGAGCATCCCGGGCTGAGCGGGCTGGATGAGGGGCTGCTGCGCGCGGTGGTGTCCGGGCAGGGTCGGCTGACGCCCGAGCAGGGGCTGGAGATCTTCCACGCGATGCCGCTGGCGACGCTGGGGCGCTGGGCCGATGCGCGGGCCCGCGCGCTGCACGGCGACCTGTTCCGCACCTACGTCATCGACCGCAACATCAACTACACGAACGTGTGCACCGCCCGCTGCACGTTCTGCGCGTTCCGTCGTGACGCCGACGACCACGACGCGTACACGCTGAGCAAGGAGCAGATCCACGAGAAGATCGCCGAGCTGACGATGATCGGCGGGACGCAGATCCTGATGCAGGGCGGGATGAACCCGAACCTGCCGCTGGACTACTACCTGGACCTGCTGTCGTCGATCAAGGAGCGGTTCCCGCACATCCACATCCACGCGTTCAGCCCGCCGGAACTGGTTGAGTTCGTGAACTTCTTTGACCCGCCGGGGGCGACGTACTTCGAGAAGGCGCTCTGGGTGCTGGCCAAACTGCGGGACGCGGGGCTCAACTCACTGCCGGGCGGCGGAGGCGAGATCTTCGCGCCGCATGTGCGTCGCAAGATCGGGCTGGGCAAGTGCGACCAGACCGCGTGGCTGACGAGCATGTACGCGGCCCACTGCCTGGGCATGTACACCAGCGCGACCATGATGTTCGGGCACATCGAGGGCTACGCCGACCGCGTTCACCACATGTGGATGGTGCGGCGGTGGCAGGACGCGGCGATGGGAAGACTGGGAAGTGGTGGAGTGGCAGAGTGGCGGAGTGGCACAGTGAGCGCCAGTTGCGGCGACCCGGAACGCGTGGCCACGTTGCCACTTGACCACTTTGCCAACTCTGGTTCGCCCCGCGGCCACTACAAGTCGTTCATCTCCTGGCCCTTCCAGCGTGAGAACACGCCGCTGGGTCGGGTGAAGGACTGGGGAGCGCGCGCGCAGGACGTGGGCGAGTTCCCCGGCGACGTCTGCGCCGACGTGCGGGGCGGGGGCGACGGCTCGCGCCATCCCGAGTTCGGGCGGCGGGTGCGGATGTCGGGTTCGAGCGATTACCTTCGGACGCAGGCCATCAGCCGGCTGATGCTGGACAACATTTACTCGATCGGGGCGTCGTGGGTGACGATGGGCCCGCACGTGGGGCAGGTGGGGCTCATGTTCGGCGCCAGCGACATGGGCAGCGTGATGATGGAGGAGAACGTGGTGTCGTCGGCGGGCACGACGTACTGCCTGGATGAGGCGGTGCTGTGCCGGCTGATCCGGGACGCCGGGTTCATCCCGGCCCAGAGGAACAACGTGTACGACATCGTGCGTGTGCAGGTGGACGCGAACTCGCCGGACCGGCGCGTGACGGACTGGTCCGAGCATCGCGCCCAGCGTCTGCACAAGCAAGCGGAGAAGCCCGCGGGCGGCGTGGCGGAGTTGACGATCTCGGCGGGGAGCGCGGGGTCGGCGACGGCGCGGTGACTTGCGGCGAGCCGGAGTGCAACGACAACAGAGTCGCGCGCTCCAGCAGAACCGGCCGCGCGAGCGGTCGGCCACCGGCCGGGAACGGCGCGGGCTGGTTCCGCGTGGGACGCGGTTGTGCGTGAGAATGCGCACGGCGAGTTTGGAGACGCGCCGTGTTCGTGCAGTGGCCGACCGCTCGCGCCGTCGGTCCCGTTGCGTTGGAGAATCTGCTTAGTTGAAGTCGCGCCCCAGCAGGCCGTCTCTCGTGAACAGGTAGCGGTCGCGGACGGACTCGGACGCCTGGCCGTTTAGAGTCGGCGGCTCCCAGGCGGCGGGGGTGTAGGGATAGATCTGGGGGTTGGCGATGCCGGGCTGGTTGGGGTGCCAGGGGATGTTGGCATCGCCACTGCGGCGCACGCTCACCGAGCCGTCGAAGAAGAGCACCGGCTGGACCGCGTCCTCGTACGCGAAGTAGAGATTCGGCGACCCCAAGTGTCGCTGGTGCGAGTCGAAGACGTGGGCCTTGTTCGACGGGAACGCGACCAGCGACATGGGCGACGGCCCCAGCGCGGCGGCGGTGGGGATTGAGAACGAGTTGTGGTTGCCGGTGATGGCGATGCGCCGGCCCGGGGCAACGGAGGTGAACACGGTCTGGTTGATGTCCATGGCCGCGCCCGTAAGGCGGTACGAGGATGCGTAAGGCCAGCGGCGCGTGGCTGGGGCCGGGGCGGGCTGGTTGGGCATGAAGCGCCCGGCATCGAACGAGGCGGGGTGGCGGCGCCACTTGTTCAGGTTGTCGTGGCTCGCGCAGAGATTGAACGGGTCCGAGAGCGGGCGGTTCTCGAAGTCGAGCAGCGGCAGCGACCAATAGTTGAGGTCGGCAAACCAGGCCGAGGGCGGGATGTCCGGGCGCCCGCGTCGGCGCAGGATGTCGATGGCCTGGGCGGAGTGGGCGGCGAAGTTGGAGTCGTTCTGCAAGGCGTTGAGGTCGGGGTATTGGCTCGAGGCGCCCGTGGGGAGCCAGGTCAGGCCGACCATGAGGTCGTTGCTGGAGAGAGCGAAGGCCGCGTTGCTGCGGCCCAGGGAGGCGAGTTTGGCCGAGCAGTACACGTGCTCGCCGACCTGCCGGGAGCGCGAAAGGCCGACCGCGGCCAGGCAGACCATGACGCCGGTCGCGGCCGCGAGGACGGCGGCGTCGAGGACGCAGAAGCCTGGGCGTCGGGCGGGCTGCGATGGCTCGCGCGAGAGGCGCCGCGATGGTGGGCGGACCTGGAGCGGACGACGGCGGGGACAGTGCATGCGCAACTCCGGCACACACCTGCCCGAGCAAAGTGTGGGATTCGCGGGCGCAGGCCGCAAGTGGACGTGAAGGGAATCGGGCGGGGCTGGGCGGTTTGGTTCCGGCTCTGCGGGATTTGCGGGCTGGGAGGGGCGAGCGTGTGGAAGTGGGGATGTGTCACCGAGTCACGCCGGCCTTGCGGCGTGACCTGGTGCCAATCGCCTTCGGCGTGCCTCACGGTCGCCCGTTCGGCCCGGGTTGAGTCGGTGGCGTGCAACCTCGCAATGGACTCGGTCCGTCACACGAAAGGGGTCCGTGCAAGGGCTCTCTGAGGGGCGATCAATCCTCAAAGTCCCAGCCGAGCAGGCCGTGGCGCGTGAAGCGGTCGGGGTCGAAGACCGGTTCGCTGGGCTGGCCGCTGGCGGACGGCGGCCCGCCCGCGGGGGGATGTGGTGAACGGAGGTGCGCTGGTTGGCGGTGGGGAACTGCGGGATCCACGAGCCGCGGTTGTCCCGGCTGGTCTTGACGCACGGAGCCGTCGAAGAAGACGATGGGGAGCGTGGCCTGGTCGTCCATGAACTCGAGGTGATTGCCGTGCTCGTGCGGCTGATGCGTGTCGAAGGCTTGGGCTCTCTGTGAGGGCAGGGCGACGGTGGCGATGGCGACCGCCGAGTCGATCAGAGTGAATGCGGAACACGAAGACGAGAACGCCGGGCGCGACCAATGGACCCTGGCGCGAGCATTCACTTCGATGCACTCCCCAATCCGGTCGGCCTCGCCCGGTCGCCCGGGGAGGTCGGGCGCTCGACCCGGCGTGTGGTTCCCGGCCTCGGGGGGAAAAAGCGCGCTGTGGTCGAAGCACCTCTCGCGCGGCCCGCGGCCGCTATCGCGCGATGGTGCCCCCGCGAACCCGGCTCAGCGGCGGAAAGTCGATCCCCCGCAGGCCGTCGCGGGTGAAGCAGAAGGGGTCGGTGACGGTGGTGGTCTGTGGAGGCGGGTTGATGCCGCCCTGCGGGTTCCATGGACTGGGAAAGTACTGGTCGGAATCAGCACCCGGGAACGAAGGAGCACGCGGAAGCCACGGGACATTGGCGCGGTCGCTCTCGACGACACGGACGGCCCCGTCAAAGAAGGTGGCCGGAAGCGCGGTGCCTGCGATCGCGAAATAGGTGGGAGTGGCGGCGAAGTGCCAGTCGGCCTGGTCAAACAGGGAGACCTTCGCCGATGGGTGCGCGACGGTCGAGAGCGGGGACGGGCCGAGAGGGGTTGCCGCCTGGCACGTTGAAAAGGCTCTGGGAATCCCCCTGGGCCAGTCGCAAGGAGGGGTTGACGCCCGGATCGCTCCGCAGGGGGTTGATCGCCGCCGCGCTGGCGATGTAGGACGAGGCGTAGGGCCAGCGTGCGTTGCCCGCGCCACCGGGTGGCTGCAGCGGGAGGAACGCGCCGGCGTTGAATCCCGCGGGGTCGAGTCGCCACGCGAGTTGGTGGGCGTCGCTCGGGCAGACGTTGAACGGATCGGTGAGATCCTTGTTGAGAAACTCAACTAACGCGATGGTGGTGAACCAGTGGTCGGAGAACCATGAACTGATGGTGGGCATTGACACCAACCCCCTGCGTCGCAAGAAGTCCACGACCTGCGCGGCGTGGGGACCGGGGCTGATCTGGTTGGCTTGGGTGCGAATGTCCGCCCACTGGCTGGACTGATCGCCCCGGAGCCACATGAGCCCCGCGAACAGGTCGTTGTTGGAGAGGGCGAAGGCCGCGCTCCCGGCGGACATCTCGCGCTGGTTGTCGATGCACTCGGGCAGCCGCGCGCCGCTCCGGAAGCGCGGCATGGCGACCGACGCGAGCGTGAGGCACAGGGCGATCACGGCGACCGCCGAGACTGCCTCCCGCACCGGCCAGCCCGCGGCGAAGGTGCGGAACGGCGGAGCGGGCCCGGTGACGAAAATCCTGTTGCATCGCGGTGCCCCCAAGTCTCATAGAATCACGTCGGCGAGCGACGGTGCGCCCCGCCTGCTTGCCGGGCGTCCAGGCTACAAATCGGGGGTTCGTTCGTCAAATCAATGTTCGTCGGCGATCGTCAAGATTGCGCGAACCTCCACGCCCATGAACCCCTCCACCGAGACCATCTTCCTCCAAGCGATCGAGATGCCCAAGGGCAAGCGCCCGCGGTTCCTTGATGGGGCGTGCGAGGGGGATGTCACGTTGCGGGCCGCGGTCGAGGCTCTGCTCTGGGCCGACGAGCACCCGGAGCTGCTGACCCGCTCGCCCGTCTCGAACTCGTTGGCAAGCGCGATGGCGGCGGCGGCCGAGTCCATCGATGTCGGGCACGGGCTCGAGGGTCCCGGCTCGGTGATCGGGAACTACAAGATCCTGGAAGAGCTCGGCGAGGGCGGGTTCGGGCGGGTCTTCCTGGCCGAGCAGGAGTTCCCGGTCAGGCGTCGCGTGGCGCTCAAGATCCTCAAGGCGGGGATGGACACGAGGCAGATTATCGGGCGGTTCGAGGCCGAGCGCCAGGCGCTGGCGATGATGGACCATCCGGGGATCGCCAAGGTGTTCGACGCGGGGGCGACCAGCAGCGGTCGGCCCTACTTCGTCATGGAACTGGTCAAGGGCATCCCGCTGACCGCGTACGCCGACCAGCACAGCCTGACCCTTCGCCAGCGCCTCGGCCTGTTCCGTGATGTGTGCCTGGCGGTCCAGCACGCGCACGGCAAGGGCGTGATCCACCGCGACATCAAGCCCAGCAACCTGCTCGTGGTCTCGGGAGACTCCGGCCCCGAGCCGAAGGTCATCGACTTCGGCATCGCCAAGGCCAGCGGAGCCCGCCTGAGCGAGAAGACGGTTCACACCGAGGCGTCCCAGTGGCTGGGCACGCCCGAGTACATGTCGCCCGAGCAGGCCGGCAGCGGGCAGGACGTGGACACCCGCAGCGACATCTACAGCCTGGGTGCGACGCTGTACGAGCTGCTGATCGGCGTGACGCCGTTCGACACGCTCAGGCTCAGGAGCGTGTCGTACGACCAGGTGGCGCGGATGATCCGCGAGGACGAGCCGCCGCGGCCCTCCACGCGCCTCTCGCGCTTGGGCGACGACGCCGGTCCGCTGGCCGAGAAGCGCAAGACCGACTCGGCGAAACTCGCCGGCACGCTGCGCGGCGACCTGGACTGGATCGTGATGCGTGCGATCGACAAGGACCGCTCGCGCCGGTACGACACGTCGGCCGCGCTCGCCGCCGACATCCAGCGATTCCTCGACAACAAGCCGGTCGAGGCTCGTCCCCCCAGCACGTCGTACCAGCTCAGCAAGTGGGTGCGCCGCAATAGGGGCGCGTTCGCGGCCTCCGTGGCGATCGGGGCGGCGATCATCCTGGGGATCGTCGGCCTGGGCGCCGGGCTGCTTCGGGCCGCGGATGAGGCTCGGCGCGCCGAGCAGAGCGCGGCCGACGCCCGGGCGTCGGCGCTGGTCGCCACCGCCGCCCAGGCCGACGCCGAGCGCGAGGCGGGGTCGGCCCGTCAGGCCGAGGGCGTCGCCCGCGCCGCCGAGTCCGCCGCCCGCATCGCCGAGGACGACGCGCTCAAGGCCCAGAGCGAGGCCGTCGAGTCCGCGCGTCGCGAGCGGGAAGCGGCGGCGGTGGCGCAGGATGCCCTGCGGGTCGCCGAGAGCCAGCGCCGGCGCGCGTCGGCCGTGGCGACCTTCATCCAGCAGGACATGCTCGGTTCGGAGAGCGACGGCCCGCTGGCCCCGGGCTACACCGTCCGCCAGATGGTCGAGAACGCCGAACGCAAACTGGACGCCGGGGCGGGCGAGCTCCCGCCGGACTTTGAGGCGGCGATCCGTCACACGATCGGGCTGCTGTTCATCCGCGTGGCGGACTTCGCACGGGCCGAGGCGAACCTGCGTCGGGCGGTGGACGTGATGGAGGCGACGCCCGACGAGCACGGGCCGGGCAACTACGCCGATGCGATCGACGCACTTGGGGTGGTGCTGAACTACCTGGACCGTGTGGAGGAGGCCCAGGAGTACCACGAGCGTGCGCTCGAGGTGCGGCTGGAGCACGAGCCCGACAAGCCCGACTCGCTGGCAACGTCGTACGCCAATCTGGCCGGCGACGCGGCGGACCAGCGGGACTTCGAACGCGCGGAAGAGTTGTATCGCCGCGCACTGGAGCTGCGGCTGGGCATCGCCGTCCGCCCGGACAGAGACGTCGGCCACACCATGCTGAATCTGGGGATGGTGGTGGCCGAGACCGGAAGGGTCGAGGAGGGAGAGGGTCTGCTCCGCGAGGCGATCCGGGAGCTGGAGGCGTCGGCCGGCGATCGGTCCGTGGTCGTGGGCCTGGCCTGGTCGCTGCTTGGCGAGATGCTGATTGATGCGGAAAGGCGGGACGAGGCGGTCGAGCCGCTTCGCCTGGCTGTGGCGATTCGCGCGGAGCGGTTAGGCTCCGAACATCGGTACACGATCAGCTCCAGGACGCTGCTCGGGCGGGCCATGCGCAACGTGGACCCCCTGGGCGGCCTGGCGGAGTTGATCGAGGCGGCGACCCTGGCCAAGCGGTCGCTCCCGATCGACGACAACTATCGCTTCAACGCCCAGCAGATCGTGGCGATGACGCTGTTCCAGCGCGGCGACTTCGTGCAGGCCGAGCCCTGGATGCGCGAGTTCGAGCCCGTCATCCGCTTCCACTTTCCCCCGCGCAGCCGACCCATCGGCGGGTTCCTGGCGGCCTATGGCGAGACGCTGCTGCAGGTGGGTGGAGCCGACCGTCTGGTCGACGCCGAGCGGAACCTGCGCGAGTGCCTCGACATCCGCGAGAGCGCGTACACCCCGCGCGACCCCAACTTCTGGCTCATCGAAGACTCGCGTGCCGTCCTGGGCCAGGCGCTGGCCGAGCGGGGGCTGCTCGAGTCGGCGGACCCCGCCGCGGCCGACGCGCTGCTGACTGAGGGCGAGGCGTGTCTGCTGCGGTCGATCAACGCGATGCGCCCGCCCGCCGGTTCCGAGGGACGCCGGACCCGGGCGATCAGGCGCCTTGTCAACCTGTACGAAGCATGGGAGGCACGCACGCCCGGGCGCGGCATCGGCGACAAGGCCGCCCCGTGGCGCGAGCAACTGACCGAGCCACCGGAGGAGGACGGCGATGGGTGACACTCGCGGCACAGACTTGGCAACCCGGATCGCGGTCGTGACTGGCGCGTCCTCCGGCGTTGGGCACGCGACCGCTCTCGAACTCGCTTCGCGCGGCTGCCGGGTCGTCATCAACGCCCGTCGGCGCGAGCGTCTGGCTCAGGTCGCCCGCGACATCGACCAGCGCTTCGGCCACGGGCGCGCCGCCATCACCGCCGGCGACTGCGCCGAGCAGGCGACCATCGACCTCATGCTCGACACCGCCCGCCTTGCCTTCGGACGCGAGGCCGACCTGGTGGTCGTCAACGCCGGGCGTGGGCTGAACGGCTCGGTGATGACCTCCGACCCCGGGCAGTGGGAGGAGATGGTGCGGACCAACCTGCTCGGGGCCGCTCGGCTCATGCGCTCGGCGGGCGAGCGCATGCTCAAGGACGTGGCCGGGCGACCCTCCTGGCTCGACCATCCCCACGACATCATCGCCATCGGCTCGGTTGTCGGTCGCCACGTCTCGCCCTTCTCCTCGATGTACGGCTCCACCAAGTTCGGCGTCCACGGCCTGGCCGAGGGCCAGCGCCGCGAAGTCGCGGGCCGCGGCGTTCGCGTCACGCTCGTCGAGCCCGGCTTCGTGGTCTCCGAGTTCCAGCAGGTCGCGGGCTACGACCCCGCCTGGTTCAAGGGTCGGCTCGAAGCCCTAGGCCCGATGCTCGACCCCGCCGACGTCGCCCGCGCGGTCGGATACATCGCGTCGCAGCCGCCGCATGTGCATGTGTCGGACATTCTGATCAGGCCGACGAGGCAGGATTATCCGTGACGCCCTCCTTCCCCGCGTTCGGGGGAGGTAGGTGTCAACCAGGCTCTGCGACGTTGACGGAGGGGGGAAGGGCCGACGGGTGCCCCCAACCGCTCACGGACTCTCCAACACGATCGTCCCACCATTCTGCCCGTCATACGCCCCCAGCACGCAGTCCAGGATCACACGCGCGACATCCTCGGGCCGCAGGCATCGCTCCGGGGGCAGCTCCTCTCGCGGAAACAGCGAGCGCAGCAAGGGCGTCTCGACCGCGCCGGGAGCGACGGCGAATGATCGCACGCCGGGGCACTCCGTGGCGATCGCCCGGCTCAGAGTGTTCACCGCAGCCTTGGCCGAGCCATACACGCCCAGGCCCGCGAACGGGTCGGTGCTGGCTCGGCTGCTGACGTTGACGATGCAGGGCGAGCGTCCGGGGTGTCCGGTTGGGGATTGGAGCGCGAACTGGCGGCACGCGGCGATCGTCGTCCACACCGGGCCGAGCGCGTTGACCTCGAAGATTCGGCGGGCGGTCGCCGCGTCCATCTCGGGAATCGGGGTCAGCGGCGTCCATCCGGCGTTGCTCACGACAACGTCCAGGCGTCCCCAGGCACGGACGGCCTGGGCGACCATGCCCGCGCACGCGTCGGCCTCGCCCACGTCGGCCACGACCACCATTGACAGGCCGGCGCGGGCGGTGGAGACGCTGGAATGTCCGATCTCGGCCGCCACGCGATCGAGCCTTGACCGATCGCGCCCCACGAGCGCGACTCGGTGCCCTTCGCGCGCCAGCATCAGGGCGGCGGCGCGTCCAATGCCCGACCCGGCACCGGTGATGAGAGCCACGGGATCGCGTGCGGGCTGGGCGGTCATCTGGCGATCTGTGAGCCCGGTTCGTGCAAGGCCGGCCTGCAACTCCGCCGCCGGTTCGCCGTAAGGATACGGGCGGGCGGGGAGCAAGGACGGGCCCGTCAACCGGATGAATGGCGGAGATTTCGGCGTGAACCCTGTACACACCGCGTTGCTGCTTGTGGGGCCGGCGCTTGTCGCCGTCGGCGTGGTGGCGCTCACGCAGGGGCGGGCGGGCGTGGGGAGAGTCGTCGGCTCGGGGCGTGGCCCGGGCGCTGGTTCGCCCGAGGCGCCGGGGCTGGCGATCGCGCTCGACTTGGTCTGGATTCCCGGGCCGGATGGGCGGGGGGCGAGCCGACCAGGCCGGGTGTGTTCGTCTCCACATTTGAGATCACCAACGCCCAGTATCTCGAGTTTGTGCGAGCGACCGCATACGACGGCTCGGAGCATCCATCCAGCAAACCCAGCGAGCGATTCCTTGGCCATCTCGCCAATGGCTCGTGCCCGCCCGGCCAGCTCGATCATCCGGCGGGCAACCTGAACTGGCACCACGCCGTCGCCTTCTGCGAGTGGCTTTCCGAGCGATCGGGCGTGGTCGTGCGGCTGCCCACAGATGGCGAGTGGGAGTGGATGGCGGGTGGCCCCGACCGTCGCATGTATCCCCGGGGTGATCCGTGGGATCCGACGCTGTGCAACTGGGGCGACAACACGGGCGGGGACCGCTTCGGTCTGGTCGATGGGTTCGCCGAGTCGGCCCCGGTCGGCTCGTTCCCGGCCGGGGCGACGCCCGAGGGCGTTGAAGACATGGCCGGCAACATCTGGGAGTGGACTGCGGAGGGGCACCTGCGGGGCGGGCCTTGGTGCCTGGAGTCCGAGATGATGCGATGCGGTGTGGTCGGCGATGAGGGCGTGGATCAGGCCAATGACAAGTTCGGGTTCAGGGTCGTCGTGGAGCCGGCGCGCCGGGCGGAGCCCCAAGCGGTGAGGGATGACACGTTGGCGCGCCGGTGCGGTACGTCCTCATTCCCCTTCAGGCCCGCTCACCCTCCCGCGCTGCCGCTGCCGCCCGGCAGCGTCATCGACCACGGGTCCAGCAACTTGTCCAGATCCGCCTTCGGGAGCAACTTCAGCTCCAGCGCGAGCTCCCGGATCGTCTTGCCCTCCGCGTGCGCCCGCTTGGCCAAGGCCGCCGACTTGTCGTACCCGATCACCGGCACCAGGCTCGTGCACATCGCCAAAGACCGCTCGATCAGCTCGGCGCACCGAGCCTTGTCGGGCTCCAACCCCGCGAGCATGTTGTCGGTCATCACATGGCACGCCCGGGCGAGCAGGTGGATCGAATCCAGCATCGCCGCCGCCATCACCGGCATCGCCACGTGCAGATCGAGCAATCCGCCGATCCCGCCCAAAGACGCCGTCGTCAGCGTCGTGTCGTTGCCGATCACCTGGCAGCACACCATCATGATCGCCTCGCAGATCACCGGGTTCACCTTGCCCGGCATGATCGACGACCCCGGCTGCACCGCCGGAATCTTGAGTTCCCCAATCCCACACCGCGGCCCGCACCCCATCAGCCGGATGTCACTGGCGATCTTCGACAGGCTCACCGCGATGGTTTTGAGCACGCCGTGCGCCTCGACGTACCCGTCCTTGGCGTGCTGGGCCTCGAAGTGGTTGGCCGCCTCGCGGAAGTGAACGCCGGTGGCCTGCATCAACTCCGCCGCCACCCGCTGCCCGAACTGCTCGTGCGTGTTGATTCCCGTGCCCACGGCGGTTCCGCCGATCGCCAGCCCGCCCAGGACGTGCAGCGCCCGATGGATGCGGCTTTGCGCGTGCCCCATCTGGGCCGCGAATCCGGAGAACTCCTGCCCCAGCCTGATCGGCGTGGCGTCCTGCAGGTGGGTGCGCCCGATCTTGACGATGGAATCCCACGCGGCGGCCTTCTCTCCCAGCGCCCGGGCCGCCCGATCCACCGCGGGGATCAGGTCGCGCTTGAGCGCGACGCACGCGGCCACGTGCATCGCCGTCGGGAACGTGTCGTTGGACGACTGCCCCATGTTGATGTGGTCGTTGGTGTGGACCCCGCCCTCCTTCAGATACCCCGCGTCCTTGGACGACCCGAGCGGCCTGTCCCGCGCCTGGCAGATGAGGTTGGCGATCACCTCGTTGGCGTTCATGTTCGTCGAGGTGCCCGAGCCCGTCTGGAAGATGTCGATCGGGAAGTGGGCCTCGAGCCAGCCGGGCTGGGCCAGCGACTTGGTGATGGTCTCGCACGCCGCCTGGATCGCGTCACCCCGAGCCTTATCCAGGCTCCCAAGCCCCACGTTCACCCGCGCGCACGCCGCCTTGATCAGCGCGTAGGCGTGGATCATGTCGCGGGGCAGCGGCCTGCCCGAGATCGGGAAGTTCAGCACCGCCCGAGCCGTCGACGCCCCATACAGCGCCCGCTCGGGCACCTGCATCGCCCCCATCGTGTCGGACTCCGTCCGCGTGCCAGGGGTCAATCCGACCGAACCGGGAACAGAACTGGTGGCCAAGGCGTTTCTCCAAGGGGAACGATCCGTCCGAAGCGATGGTTCGAAGCGATGGTAGCGACCTGCGCACAAGCAGTTCTCCGCCCGAAGCCCGGGGTCGGACCCCCGGGGCAAATGCCCGTTGCGTCATCCTCGACGCCGCCATCCGCGTCGTGTGAAGCGTCAGCGACAACCCCCTCGCGGCAGTTCACCCATACCGCGGTACACTTCATCGTGCGGGAATCTCGCGGGTCAACCTAACCCGCCCCAAGGAGCGTGGACGTGCAGAAGCTCAGAAGCTGGCGGATGGGCCTTACCTCGGCCAGCGCGTGGCGGATCGCGACCGTCTCGGGCGCGCTCGCGCTCCTGGCGGGTGTCTCCATCGCCTCCCAGCCCACCAACCGCGGGCGCAACCGCACCCCGCCCCCGCCCGCCACCACCCCCGCCGCAACACCTGGCGCCACGCCCGCCCAGCCCGGAACAACAGCGGCCACCCCACCGGCCGAAACCGAACCGACGCTCGGCACCGTCGTAACGCCAGGCCGCGCCCGCGAATGGACCCTCACCGCCCGCGTCAACGTCCGCGCCTACCAGGACCCCGGGGTTGACTACCCCGACAACGACCCCCGCACCGACCAGATGCCCGTGATCGACGCCTTCGTCTTCGACACCATGACCATGGTCTGGCCGGTGGTGTCCTCCACCGGCTCGTCCGAGCTCGCGCTGGTCACCCCGCCCGGCGAGGACCCGACCCTTCGCGAGTTCAAGTTCACCGTCAACGACATCGACGCCACACGCATTCCCGAGTTCAAGCTCGAGATCGTCCGCAGCATGGCCAGCGGCAAGCCCTACCACAGCGGCGTGTGGCTCGCGCTGCTCAAACTCGGCCGCGGCATCAACGCCCGCGAGGTCGACTTCGAGCTCAAGATCCCAAGCCGGTCCTGGGAGACGCGATTCGATGAGCAGGCCGCCCGCGCCATCGCATGGCCCACCGGCGCCTGGCCCGCCGACGCCGCCTCGACCTTGACGCCCATGGCGCTGCTGGACATCTCGCCCGATGGTCGCACCACCCTGCCCAACGCCTCCATCCGCGCGCTGCTGGCCCGCTGGACCGACGGCAAGGACCCCAAGACCATCCCCCCGGCCACGCTCGCCAAGTGGCTCGCGGGACAGGTCATGCAGCACGTCCAGATCAGCGGCAACGGCCTGGCCGCCACACGCAATGGGCTGCTCGAGGGCGTCTCGCTCCAGATTCCCGAGCAGACCGCCCAGACCGGCGTGGGCTCCGAGTTCGACATGGTCATGCTGCTCACCGCGGTCTATCGCATGGCCGGGCTGCCCGCCCGCATCGTTGTTGGCTACGACACCGAGGCCGATTCCCGCGACGAACCCGGCTTCCTGGGCCGCCAAGGCAACGGCGGCGACCTCTGCGCCTGGGTCGAGTTCTGCCTCTACGACCAGGCCAACAACTCCGTGAACTGGGTCCCCGTCGACATCGTCCGCCTGCGCAGCAAGGGCAACCGCCTGCCCGACAACTACCTCGACCGCCCCATGGAGTTCTTCGGCAACCACGACGAACTCGACGACATCATCCCCTTCGCCTTCCAGTTCTTCCCGCCCACGACCGTCCGCTCGTACGGCTCGCCCGGCTTCTGGGGATGGTTCGTCACCCCCATCGCCCCCGATCGCGCCTGGCAGTCCATCGACATCCGCGCCAGCACCACGCCGCGGCGCGGCGGGCGCTAGGCGCGCCCGTCGCGCGGGCGACGCGGCTCAGTGTGGCGTGCTCTTCCACCTCTCCACAAACCCCGCGTACTGCTCGGGCGTGTCGATCCCGTGATGGTGCGACTCCATGATGGCCACCGCCATCCGATACCCGTGCTCCAGCACGCGGAGTTGCTCCAGCTTCTCGGTCTGCTCCAAGGGCGTCGGCGCCAGCGCAACGTACCGCCTCAGAAACCCGACCCGGTACACATACAGCCCGACGTGCTTCAGGGGCCGTGCCGCCGCGTCCGCCTCCGCACGCCCCGGATACGGGATGCACGCGCGGCTGAAGTACATCGCCAGCCCCCGCGCATCCACCACCGCCTTCACGATGTTGGGATTCTCCGGGTCCTCGTGGGCGGCGAACGGAGAGGCCACCGTCGCCGCCTCCGCCCCCGTCTCAACCAGCGCGCCCACGCCCGCGTCGATCAATGCCGGGTCGAGCTCCGGCTCGTCGCCCTGCACGTTCACCACGATCACATCCTCAGCCAGCCCCAGCAGCCCGGCGGCCTCGGCCAGCCGGCTCGTGCCGTTGGGGTGCCGCGCCGAGGTCATCACGCACTCCCCGCCGAAGCCCTCGACCGCCCGCGCGATCCGCGGATCGTCCGCCGCGACCACGACCCGCTGGACACAAGCGGCAAGCCGCGCCCGCTCGTATACATGCTGGATCAGCGTCCGCCCCGTCGCGCTGGCCAGCACCTTCTCGGGAAACCGGGTGGACCCCAGACGCGCAGGAATGATGGCGACGGCGTGCGGCATCCCCGATTGTTGGCCCGTGCCATCGAGGCGCGCGCCGTGCCACCGAGTCAAGTCTGCTCCGCGACTTGACTCGGTGCGAACCACCCGAGGCGCAGATCTCGCCGTTTCACGCTCGGCACCCACGAAACCCGCAAAGCCGGGATAAGTTGGAGGCACGGCCAGGAGTCTGAGGAGGGCGGCGGCGCGGGCTTCGGCGGGAGAGGGGGGTTGAGGACGATGGCGGTGAGGTGGGCGAGGAGGGCAGAGTCCTGGGTCCTGAAGGTCGGGGGTCGGGATGGATGGGGTGGTGGGCATGAAAAAGAGTGGTCCTCCATCCATCACCCGATGGCACGGTTTTGTGCGCGCGCCGGCGTGCCATGATGTTGGGGAAAGTGGATTTGGTGGCTGGTTTTGCAGAGCGAAGAAGTTCTAGATTTTCGCGCACCGAAGCGTGTGATCGGGTTTGTGCGCACAACGCCGTCGATGGGGGTGGATGGGGAACGCGGGGGGTTGGGACCGTCATCGCGGGGTAACCCCTTGCCGCCGCGGGGGGCTCCGACGGACGCGACCTCGGCTGGCGCGGAGGGGCGGGGCGGGGACGTTCCGGCTCGTTGGTGTGGCGGGTGGTGAACGCTCCAACCGACACCGCGACAAGGAAGAAAGGGGGCGGGCCGGTGCGGCCCGCCCCCTTGTGATTGTCGAGAGTGTGTCTGGGTGAGCGCGCGATCAGCACCCGGCGGCGAAGGCGGTGAGGTAGAAGAAGAAGTCGTCGTTGTTGATGACGCCGTTGGGGACGCCGTAGCCGGGGGAGCCCGGGATGGCGGTGGTGGTCAGGTCGGCGACGGCGATGTTGCTGGCGGCGAACTGGGAGAGGTAGTAGAAGAAGTCGTCGTTGTTGAGCGTGCCATTGGGGACGCCATAGCCGGGGGTGCCCGGGATGGCGGTGGTGGTGAGGTCGGGCCGGCAGGTCGGGCCGGCGCCGAAGCCTTCGGCGGGGATGTAGACGAACATGAATCCGGCGCGACCGGCCGTCTCGAGGGCCAGGTCGAGGGCGGCGACTTCGAACTCGCCGTTCTCGCCGGCTTCCCAGGAGACGGCTTTGGCTCCCTGGGTTCCTTGGACGAGCAGGATGCCGTCCTGACGGGCGTTGACGCCCGGGATGGTGATCTCGGTGACCTCGAAGCCCAGGGCGTCGATGGCGGGCGCGACGGTGAACTGGCCCGCACCCGAGAGCAGCGTGGAAGAAGCACTGACATGCCCGGCGATGATGTCTGGGGTGGTGTAGGGGAGGTAGATGTAGCCGTACTCGGTGGAGTCGGCGGTGGGGGTGCCGCCGTTGCCGGCCCAGAAGGCCAGATCGAAGGTGTTGCCGTTGGGGATGGCCGAGACGTACTTGTTGTCGTTGTCCCAGTTGTTGGCGATGAGCACGCCGTCGGTGGCGGCATTGCCGGGGACCAGGACGGAGGCGATGCCGCCGTCGGCGACCAGGTCGGCGCCCATCAGGTAGCCGCGGGTGGTGGGGAAGAAGGCGAGGGCGAAGTCGGAGTTGATCTCGCCGCCCAGGAGGCTGGCGCTATGGAGATGGACCTCGCCGTTGTCGAATGAGAAGGTGGACCAGCCCGAGACGCCACCGGTGGCGGAGTTGTCGCGGAGGAACTGGGTGGAGGCGCCCAGGTACATGCCCTCATAGGTGTCCAGGGCGTTGTCGGTGACGGCGGCGTGGCGCTGGTCGAGCCATGCGATGCCGATGTCGCCCCGGTTGTCGCCGGAGATGTCCAGGGCGTCGGAGCCGACGGTGCGGTTGTGAACGCAGTCGCCGTTGCCGTTGTCGGGCGTGATCTCGATGGACTCGAAGCGGGCGACCACGACGTCATCGAGGCGGGGGGCGTAGGGGCGCGTCGGGGTGCCGGGGGTGATGGCGACGGTGTTGGAGAGGAACACAAAGTGGAAGACGATCTCGTTTGAGCCCAGGTCCTGGAGCACGGGGGCGGTGCCGGTGGGGGCGTAGGGCTCGATGTCGTAAGTCCGCACAACCCAGCCGGTGCCGTCGAAGTCGTAGGCCAGGAAGTTGTCAACGGAGGTGCCGACCAGCGAGGTGTGCGGGATGGCGATGAAGGTGCCGGTCGCGTTGTTCTGGCCCGGGATGGTGACCTTGAAGGTGCCGTTGGTCAGGGGCTGCCCGACCATTTCGACGGTGAAGTCGCCCTGGGTGTACAGGGTGTTGGCGGAGGCGGTGACCTGCCCGGCGATGACGCCGGGGGTGCTCTGGGGGATAAAGACGAACGCGCCGTCGTCGTTCTCGCCGCCGGACTCTGAGCCGTTGTCGATCACATTGACGACGGCGCGGCCGTCGTAGTTGATGAAGACCTGCGAGCGGTTGTCCTCGTTCTTGGCGGCGCTGGACATGAGGATGCCGTCACGGCCCATGTGGACGCCCTGGAACGACAGGCTGTAGAGGCCGGCGTTCGCGGTGTCGTCGAAGAACTCGTTGCCCACGCCCGTGAGGGCGGGCACCAGCGAGATGGTGGGGTTGCCGATCAGGCTGGTGATGGGCCCGTTGTTGGCGCTGTTGTAGGCGGCGGCGGCGAGCCACCCGTCGGCGATGGGGAAGTACCCGATCGCGGCGTTGTGGTTGACCTCACTGCCGCCGGGGGTGTCGTGCATGGTCACGAAGTAGCGTCCCGACCCCGACGCCGACCGGGCCGAGGCGAACGTCGCGTGGTACCCGGCGAAGGTGAACGAGGGCTCGGTGCGCTCGAGCTGCGGGGTCGCGCCGATCAGGATGCCCAGGTTCTGGTCATTGCCGGTGCCGAAGTCCACGAAGTAATCGCCGCGGCTGGATGAGTCGGGGCCCATGGTGTTGAAGGTGGACCAGATGCCCGCGCCACCGAAGCGGCTGAGCGAGACGCTGGTGGGGTTGTTGAGCCCGTCGAGCTCGACGACGCGGATCTCGCCGTGCTGGACCTGTGCGGAGGCGGCTCCGGCGAGGGCCGCCACGAGGGCGGCGGACAAGAGGGTGCGCTTCATTTCGGATCTCTCCCTGCGGGGTCGGCGGCGTGGGCCGCGGTGGTGGACAAGCCCGGGGGCAGATCGCTGCTCCTGGGGCGACAGTTGGGCGGTTTAGTGCGGCCTGGCGTCCTGGACGTTGGGGGTCGAGTACCAGGGCTGGGGGACGTTGCGGGCGCTGCCGCGGAGGCGGATGAGCTGCTCGCGGACGGCGCGTGCGTCGGCCTGGCTGATTGAGCTGCCGTGTCCGTCGGTCCAGGTGACCTGGCAGGTCGTGTGGCGGAAGTATTCCTTGAACCAGTCCTTGTTATCTGGGGCGGGGAGGGTGTTCCACTGGTCGAGCTGGACGAGCGTGTCGCCGTTGCCGTCCATGACGACCTCGGAGCCGTCATGGTACATGATGATCTCGGCTGGGTACTCGATGCCGGTGACGCGGCGCGGGACGCGCTCGCCATCGCGCTTCTCGAAGAAGGTGCGTGTGGTGACCTCGGGGATGCCGTCGAATCCGGGGGTGACGCCGTTGAAGGCCAGGGTGGAGTAGAGGGTGTAGGGGTCGTGCTCTGCGATCGCGCCGGAGCCGCCGTTGCGTGTGCGGAACCCGGGGAGGGTGTAGGTCGCCTCGGGGCAGCGGGTGACCTCCCAGGATGGGAGGAAGGGCTTGCGTCCGATGCCGCTGGTGGGCGAGAACATCTCGTCGGTCCAGACCGTGCCCAGGTAGGGGTCATAGATCTGGGCCCAGTAACAGTCGGGGCTCTGAACGGCCGCTCCGCTGGCGATCGTGTAGGGTCGCAGGAGGTAGTAGTTGCCCAAGGCGCGGTCGAAGCGGAAGGCGTTGTTGTCCCAGACGGCGTGGTGGTGCTCGTCGTTGTCGTTGGTGTAGGTGGAAATGGCGGTGAAGAGCTGGCGCTGCTGCGAGGCGCACACCTGCTGGCGGGCCGCGCGCCGGGCGCCGCCAAGGGCGGGCAGCAGGATGCTGATGAGAAGCGCGATGATCGCGATGACGACGAGAAGCTCGATGAGCGTGAAGGCGCGATGGGTGATCGAGCGGATGTTGAGCGCGTCACGTCCTGGCATGTCTGGGCTCCGTGGGGAGTCAGCCGCACGCTAGACGAGGGGATCCCCGATTGCGATGGCGCGACGCCCAAAACCGCCCAGGTTCAAGAGTCTTTGCGCGGCCTGTGCGGGGACGCAAAGGGATCCTCATGGAACGTTTGCACGGCGCCGCGGGAGCGGCGCGTGTCTCGCGCTCGGACGGGGTGGCCATGAAGGGGTGGCGTGGGGTCGGGCGCGGCGCCCGGGTCGGAGGCTGGGCTTGTCGCGGGCGTGCGCGATTGCCGGCGAATCGCCCGGACGCACGCGCCGCACCGAGCCTCTTCACATCGGTTTTTTGCCGATGGTGACGTCGTAGATCTTCAGGAGTTTCTCCTTGTCGAAGATCATTTCCTGGCGAGAGTGGCCGACGATGTCGTACTCGGTGGTGAGTTCGATGGCGTCGACCGGGCAGGCTTCCTCGCACATGCCGCAGAAGATGCAGCGGAGTTCGTCGATCTCGAACTTGGCGGGGTACTTCTCGCGGTCGTCCCAGGGGCTTTCGGCGGCGACGATGTGGATGCAGTTGGCGGGGCAGATGGTGGGGCACATCATGCAGGCGACGCACTTGACGCGGCCGTCCTCGTCGCGGTTGAGTCGGTGGAAGCCGCGGAAGTTGGACTTCTGCATCCCGCCGTCTTCAGGGGCGTAGTGCTCGCGGCGCTGCTCGGGATACTGGATCGTCCGGCTGGTCTTGCCCTGGCCGAAGGAGGTGAAGAAGTGCCGCATCGTGGTGCCGATGCCCTTGATGACCTCCGGGAGGTAGATGCGTTCGGCCCGGTTCATGGGCGTCTGGGCGATGTGGATGATGTCGGATTCGCGGATGGTCATGGCGCTGGAGTGTAAGGGGCAGTGGGCGGGGTTTCCCGGCGAGGGTCCGCGCCGCCCGGTCGGCTTCGGCATTGCGAATCTGAACGCGGCGGGCCTGCCTGGGCGCGACCAATCCGAGCCTTCGGATTCACGCCCCCGACCCTGCCCTCCCCCCATTCCCCAAACCGGGAATGGGGGGAGGGGGGGACGTACACTTTGGGTGATGGCTCGCCGCAACACCACGCCGCTGTTCGAGATCGTGAGCCGGAACGGCAAGGGGCAGGCCGGGGCCGCGGAGCGTGCGGCTTCGGGGGTGGAGCCGAAGCCGGCAGCGGGAGCGACCGGGCCGGGCGCTGCGGCTGCGGCGCCCGTGGCTCGGCGCGAGCGTGTGCCGCCGGTTGAGCGGATCAGCGCGGAGGCGATCGAGGGTCTTGAGGCGGCGCGGGCGGGCGCATCCTTGTCTCCGGCGCGGGAGGGCGAGGCGAGGGAGTTGCCGCGGACGATGGGGCGGATGAGCGTGTCGGGCGGGCTGGTGCGTTTGCCGGTGAACTACGGGTATATCGGGCTGTCGGTGGTGTTCGTGTGCGTGCTGCTGGCGTGGACGCTGGGGTATGTGTTCGGCGGGAACAACGCGCAGGAGCGGGCGCGGCGAGAGATTGAGTCGGCGACCGGCGGGGGGGGGTTGGTTGACCCGCTGGCGGGGGATGAGGGCACTCCGGGGCTGGTGGAGCAGGCGCCCAGGCGGGGGAGTGAGCCGCGGGTGACGCCGGTTGAGCCGCGGCCTGGGGTGGGGACGAGCGGGGCGGGCGTGGCTCCCAATGCGGGGAACGTGCCGAGCAGGCCCGGGGTTCCGGCAGTTTTATCCCAGCGGACGCGGTATCTGGCGGCGGGGGGTTTCTTTGCGAGCGAGCCTCGAACCGAGGGGTTGAACTATTTCTGTTTGGTGTCGCGGTTGCCGGAGGCGGACACGGTGAGCGCGGTGGAGTTTTTGGGGCGCAACGGCGTGATTGCGGTGGGGGTTGAACGGGCGAGCAGCGACGCCAACAATCGCTCCTTCGAGTTGTACACGCTCGATGGGCTGACGCGGGATGAGTATGCCGGCGAGAGCGGGATGGATCGCCGTCGGCCGCACGAGGCGTTGGTGGCCGAGTTGGGCCGTCGTTGGCGTGCGGAGGAGCGGGGTACGTCCGACTTCTCGAGGCCGCAGTGGTATCGGTATGAACCCTGATCCGGTTTGCCCTTGGGTGGGCCGGTGAGTGAAGTGGAGCGTTTGACCATGAGCCTCGACTCTTCCCTGAAAACCAAGAGCATGCTGACCGGCAAGCGGTCGGTGATGACGCGCGATGAGCGGGTCATGAAGATGATGACCGACAAGAAGTTCGATGCGAAGAAGGACAAGGTCTTGGGGATTCCCAAGACGCTGGTTCCCAAGACCTGAGACTGGGCGTGGCCGGGGGGGCCACGACGGACGGGGCGCGCGTGTTCGCTGTGTCCGACTCCGCGGCGGGGTCGGACGTTTGTTTTTGGCGATCGGCGCCCCGGGGCGAGAAGAGGGGTGTTGGGCCTGCGGCCGAGCACGCGGTGCCAGTCGACCCGATCGCGCGAGCGGTGGTGAGTCGAGGGGGCCGGAGATGGAGTTGGTGGGGGTTCGAGGAGCGAACGCTCGCTGGGACTCCGATAGGCGTCGTGCCCCTGTACCCGGACCTTCGCGGAGCCTCAGGTCCGGCGTCCTGACCATCGCTGCTGGAAGCGCGCCCATACTGTCGCAGCAACCAACCGCGTGGAGCACCCATGGATATCGCCCGATTGATCTCGGATCGCGCTCGCGCGCTGGAGCCCAGTGGGATCCGGCGGATCAGTGATCTGGCCGCGAAGATGCCCGATGCACTGAACCTGTCGATCGGCCAGCCGGACTTTCCGGTGCCCGAGCGGATCAAGCAGGCGGCGATGCGGGCGATTGCGGGGGATCGGAACGGGTACGCGGTGACGGTGGGGGTGCCGGAACTGCGGGAGTCGATCGCGGGCTGGGTGCGGACGGACCTGGGTTGGGAGACGACGGGGCAAAGCGACCCGGCGATGCTGGTGACGGTGGGGACGTCGGGCGCGCTGCTGCTGGCGGCGCAGGCGATGCTGTCGCCCGGCGATGAGATGATCGTGGGTGACCCGTACTTCACGCTGTATCCGCCGCTCGCGCGGCTATGCGAGGCCAAGGCGGTGGTGTGCGACACATATCCGGATTTCAGATTGACCGCGGCGCGGGTGGAGCCGTTGATCACGGCGCGGACGAAGTTCGTGCTGCTGACCAGCCCGAGCAATCCGTCTGGGGTGGTGTGCTCGGAGAAGGATGTCGCGGAACTGCTGGAGTTGTGCCGGCGGCGGAACGTGCTCTTGATTTCTGATGAGATCTATGACGAGTTCACGTTCAGCGAGAGCAAGACGAGCCGGTGCGCGCGGGATGGGGGCAAGGCGCGGTGCCCGAGCCCGGCGAGATTGCCGGGGGCGTCTGAGGATGTGCTGGTGATTCGCGGGTTCGGCAAGACGTATGGGGTGACGGGGTGGCGGCTTGGGTACGCGGTCGGGCCGCGGGCGCTGGTTGAGCAGATGACCAAGATCAACCAGTACTCGTTTGTGTGTGCGCCGACGCCTTTGCAGGTGGGGGTGGCCGAGGCGTTTGGGACGGACATGGGGGCGGTGGTGGGTGAGTATGAGAAACGGCGTGATCTTGCGGTGTCGATGTTGGGCGAGGTGACGGAGGTGACGCTGCCCGGGGGGGCGTTCTACGTGTTCCCGAAGGTGCCGGACCGCCTGGGGCTGACCGCGACCAAGTTCGTGGACCGGTGCGTCGAGCGGCAGGTGCTGGTGATCCCCGGCAGCGCGTTCAGCAAGCGCGACACGCACATCAGGGTGTCGCTGGCGGCGAAGATGGAGAGGCTGGAGAAGGGGCTGGCGATCGTGTGCGAGTTGATGCGGGGGTGAGCATCTTCGAGCGAGCCGCGCGGCGCAGGCCCGCGGGATCTTGCCACCGGATCAATCATTCCGCGGGCTTGGGCCGCGCGGCTCGTCACGTTACGCCCGCTTGTCGCGCGTGATCTGGGCATACGCGTTGTGGCTGTGGATCGACTCGTAGTTCTCGGAGTTGATCGAGTACCACGCGATGCGTTCGTCGGCCTGCATGGCGATGGACAGGTCGCGGACGATGTCCTCGACGAACTTGGGGTTCTCGTAGGCCTTCTCGGTGACCCACTTCTCGTCGGGGCGCTTGAGGACGGCGAACACGGGCACGGAGGCCGCGGCTTCGAGCAAGGTGACGAGTTGCTCGATCCAGAGCATGGGGCCGTGGGTGCGGATCTTGGCTTCGATGCGGCATCGCTGGTTGTGCGCGCCGTACTGGGATATTTCCTTGGAGCAGGGGCACAGGCTGGTGGCGGGGGCCGCGACGGTCATGACCAGGTCGTCGGTGCCGTTGGCCATGCACTCGAAGGTGACCTCGTAGTTCATCAGCCCCCGCACGCCGGTGACGGGCGCGGGCTTGGAGATGAAGTAGGTGAAGTTGGCGGAGAAGTGGGCCTCCTCGGCCTCGAGGCGTTCCTTGATGGCGCGGGTCAGAACCGGGATCTTGGAGGGCGTGAGCGGGGCGCACGACTGGTCGCCAGCGTGCTCGTTCAGGACCTCGAGGAAGCGTGACATGTGCGTGCCCTTCTGGTGGTGGGGCAGGGCGACGTACATGTTGATGGTGGCGATGGTCGATTGCTCGCCACCCTCTGCGGTGGCCAAGCGCATGGGGTAGACCACGTCCTTGACGCCCACGCGGTCGATGGCGACCAGGCGCGTGTCGCGCAAGGCCTGAACATCGGGCATCGGGAGGCCTGTGGACTGGCTCTGGGTCATGGGGACGTCCTCGACGCGGCGCATGGCGTCCTTTCGGTGATTCTAGGGAAGGCACGAAGGTCGGCCCACTTCAGGGCGAACGAGCGTCGCCCGGGTTGTGTTCCGCGCAGCGGGACGATTGGATTCGCGTGTCGAGGTTTGATCGGATTTGACGCGAAGTACGCGAAGTACGCGAAGTCGGCAACGGGAGCGCGGGGCGGGGAGGAGCCGAACGCTCGGCCCGCTTCCCGACTTTGCGTACTTCGCGCGTCGGGTTGACGAGGGAGCGCCGAGCGACTTCCTACTTCTCGTGCTTCTCGACCATCGAGTCGGCCCAGGAGAGGCCGATGGGGATGCCCCAGAACGCGCCGGCCAGCCAGTCGAGGGGCATGGGTATGGCGAGGGCGAAGAGTTTGCCCTGGATGGCGTCGGTGACCAGGCGCGGGCTGGTGTGCATGACCAGGGCAGAGAGCGGGGCCAGCGTGGCGAGCAGGGCCATGGCCGCCAGCGCGGGAATGGGCGAGGCGGGCTGGTCGCGTGGCGTGACGGCCTTGCCGAAGCCGCCCGCAGCGATGCCCGCGACCAGGCAGGCCGCGATGGTCTGGCCCTTGAGGGGTTCCTGGGCGATGAGCCACACGGCGGCGGCGCCAGCGAGGACGCCGATGACGATGGCGGTGAACGCCCCGCCGCGGCCGCGGGACGCGGAGATGAGCAGGTCCGTGGCGGCCTTGGCGCCGAGCCCTGTGCGGGCGGCGGAGTCGGCGTTGGTCGGCTTTGCTTCGCCGGCGGTGCCGACACCCCAGACGATCGCGCCGATGAGAAGGCCGATGACGCCCAGGATCGCGCCCTCGATGGCCAAGGGCATGATCGCGCCGCTGTCGCGTGTGACGCGCATGAGGCCGTCGATCGTGGCGGAGCGCCAGGCGGCCCAGGCGAGAACCAGGCCGGCGGTGAGCAGGCCGTGGCGCGGGCCGACGAGGCGGGACGCGACAGCGCCCAAGAGGGTGGCGGCCAGAAGGGGCAGAAAGGTGGCGATGAGGCCAGCGCGGAGAGATGCACCGACGAGGGCGGTGGCCTGATGGCCTCCCGTGGCGTCGCGCAGGGCGGCCAGCGAGTTGGAGGCCAACGGGCCGACGACCAGGAGAGCGAGCATGTAGAGCGCCCACTTGATGGCGCCGCGGGCCTGGTTCATGGGGCGGATTATGGGCGCGCCGGGAGGTCGGCGACGGGTGGCGTGGCCGCGTGGCTTTGAGCGGCCACGCGGAGCGGTCGAGGTGGGCGTGGGTGACGCTGCGGGCTGTCTGGGCGTGGTCGCTCGGAGCCGCGACCACGCCATCCGCCCGGGGCTCAACCGGACCGAGTACGCCCGCGAAGCCGCGCTGACTTGGTAGCCCCCGGTTGCAGACTGCCCCTGGCGTCACCTCCGCAGAGCCTCGTCGAACGCGGCTTCGACGAGTTTGGGCAGGATGTCGCCGGAGTTACCCTGGAGCGAGAAGTCAACGGCGTCGGAGATGGGCGTTGGGTCGCGGTTGATCTCGGCGGTGGTCGCGCCGGCCTTGCGGGCGATCTGGATGAAGCCGGCCGCCGGGTAGACGACCGCGCTGGTGCCGATCGAGAGGAACAGGTCGCAGTGTTCGCAGGCCTCGTAGGCCGCGAGGACGGCGGCCTCGGAGAGCGTCTCGCCGAACCAGACCACGTCGGGGCGGAGCAGGCCGCCGGCGGGTGAGGGCATCGGGTGCCGCGGGATGGGGACGGGCAGATCGGGGTAGCGGGTGTTGGTCTTGGTGCAGCGCCAGTGGATGATGTTGCCGTGGAGTTCGATGGGGTTTGTGCTGCCGGCGCGGTGGTGGAGGCGGTCGACGTTCTGGGTGAGGAGTGTGAAGCGGAGGCTGCGGGAGGTGAGTTCGCGCTCGAGGCGGGCCAGGGCAATGTGGCCCGGGTTGGGCTGGGCGTCGAGGCACTTGGTGCGGCGAAAGTCGTACCAGCGGCTGACGGTTTCGGGGTCGGCGGCGAAGGCCTCGGGGGTGGCGAGTTTCTGGAAGTCGAAGGAGGCCCAGAGGCCCTCCATCTTGTCGCGGTAGGTGGGGATGTTGCTCTCGGCCGAGACGCCGGCGCCGGTGATGGCGACGACGTGCCGCGCGGAGGCAAGGCGGGTGGCGAGCGTTGAGAGGGGGTCGGGCATGTGAGTTCAACGGAGCCGACTGCGCGAGCAGTCGGGCAGCGGGGGGCGGAGTGGTGCGATTGAGCGTGCTGGTGACCCCGATTGGACGACTGCTGACGGATTCACCCCCGCAGGATATTGAGAGGTGCCCGACTGCTTGCGCAGTCGGCTCCGTTGGAGCGGGTTCAGACCGCCTCGGCCGGATCGGCGCGCATGAAAAGGATGTCGCCTTTGGAGACGGCCTGGCCGCCGGCGAGGCCGTAGGGGCCGGCCCACTGGGCCAGGGCGTCGAGCGGGGCGATAAAGTCGGAGTTGATGTCGGAGGGGTCGCGCAGGGGCGCGCAGTTCCAGGTGCGCCAGAGGGACGCCATCTTTGAGGGGCAGGCGGGGTAGAGCAAGAGTGAGGCGATGCGGACGGCCTCGGCGCATTGGTAGAGGATCGTGCCCAGCAGCGCCTTCTTGTCGGGTGTGTCGGGTGTGATCTCTTTGGCCAGGGAGAAGGTGCGGGTCACGTTGATGAACTGATCGACCTGGCCGACGATTGAGAGGCCCGCGCGGAGGGCCGCCGAGAGATCGACCGCGGCGATCGCGGCCCGGAAGGTGCCGACGGCCTCGGCGGTGATTCGGGGCCAGTCGAAGACGCGCTCGCCCTCGGGGGTCTGGGCGCGCCAGGTGTGCTGGCCGCCCGAATCGGGCAGTTTGCCCTCGAAGTACTTGGCGACCATGTTGCCCACGCGGCTGGCGCAGTTGCCGATGCCGTTGGCCAGGTCGGCGTTGTACATCTCGACGAAGTGGGAGTGCGAGAAGTCGGCGTCGGTCGCGCCCTGGGGGCCCTGGGTGGCGAAGTACCAGCGGACCGCGTCGGGCGAGAACTTGTCGCAGTAGCGGTTGAGCAGGTCGATCTCGATGAAGTTGCCGAGCGACTTGGACATCTTGCGCCCGTCACGGACGTAGTAGGCGTGGGCGTAGACGGTGCCGGGCAGGGCTCGCCCCAGGGCCATGAGCATGGCGGGCCACACGACGGCGTGGAACCAGAGGATGTCCTTGGCCATCAGGTGCAGGGTGGCGGGCCAGTAGCGGCGGAGGTCGCCGCGATTGGAATGACCGGCGGCGGTGGAGCCCGCGTCGAGGCCCGCGCCGGGGCCGGGATCGTCGCGGTCGATGGCGGTGAGGTAGTTGCACAGGGCCTCGATCCAGACGTAGACGCGGTGGGCCGGGTCGTCGGGCATGGCCACGCCCCAGTCGCCCCAGTCGGGGTCCGTGGGGCGGATGGCGCGGCTGACGGGGACATCCTGGAGGCCGGTCTTGAGTCGGCCAAGAACCTCGTTGCGGCGGGCCTCGGGCAGGATGAAGGAGGGGTTGGCCTGGATGTGGCGTTGCAGGGCGTCGGCGTATTTGGTGAGACGGAAAAAGTAGTTCTTCTCGGTCCGCTTTTCGAGGGGCTTGCCGGTCACCGGGCTGTTGAAGCTCGACTCTTTCGCGGTGGTCTCGGTCAGGTACTCGTCTTGGGAGACGTCGTACCAGCCGACGTAGTCGCCCAGGTAGACATCGCCGCGGTCGCGGAGGGTGCGGATGGAGTCGGCCGCCAGCCGCTTGTGGTGTGGGTCGCTGGTGCGATAGAAGACGTCCGGAGCCAGGTCGAGGCGGGCGAAGGCCTTGCGGAACTCCCCCGAGCACTGGTCGGCCCATTGCTGGGGGGTCATGTTCCGCTCGTGGGCCGCGGCCACGACCTTGTCGGCGTGCTCGTCGGTGCCGGTGAGGAAGTAGACGTCGCGCCCGAGCAGCCGGTGGGCGCGGGCGGCGACGTCGGCCAGGGTGGTGGTGTAGCAGTGGCCGATGTGGGGTCGGTCATTGACGTAGTAGATGGGGGTGGTGATGTAGCAGGGGTCGGGCATGGGCGATTCTACGGGGTGGATTCGGGGGTGGGAGGCATTGCGAATCGTGGGCACGCGCCGCTTCGCCCGGCGGGCGAGCGGGCGTTGCCGGGCGTTTCAACGCCTGGATCGCTGGCCACTGTGAATCCATCGCCCGAGGGCGACCGAGCTTCGTGTGCCCTGCGGGCGCGGAGCGCTCTTGCGACCTTCCAGCAGCTGAAGCCCCTTGGCTACGGTCGTGCGCCCCCCGCGCGAGGAGGCATCGTGGATGCGTCGCGGCGAGCGGTGGCACGCATGGCGATCATCCCGCCGCGCCGATCCCCGCGTCATGCTGCTTCTGGGATTCCTGAATCATGGCCGCCTGCTGCTGGGCCGAGCCGGCGTTGTCGGGCGTGGCGAGCAGGACGAAGCCGCTCGACGCCGCCCCGCGTTCCCAGAGCACCGTGCCGTTGGCGGCGTCCAGGCAGTAGACGTACCCGGCCCGTCCGACGAAGAGTTCTCGCCCCGACGGCAGCAGCATGGACACGTTGCCCGCCATGACGCGGGGCAGGCGGACCTGCCAGACGGGACGGCCCGTGCCGCGGTCGAAGGCGGCGACCTTGCGCCCCGTGGCGACGTAAATCAGCGGGTTGTCGGGCATGGGGTCTCCGGTGTGGGTCACTCACGGTAGCGATGGGGGTGGGGGGAGGGCAAGCGGGCGGGGCGGTGGGCCGTCTGGTCAGATGCGGATGTGGTCGATGGTGAGGGGCATGTCGGCCGGGGCGGGGGTAAGCAGGGCCTTGCCCAGGACTTCAATCAGTCTGAACGGCTCAAAGCCGGCCCCGGGGCGTTTGAAGGTGAGGTCGGCGCGGCCCAGAACATGTCCGGCGGGCAGGTCGCGGGCGGCGACGATCGATTGGCGGGAGACTGTGCGGACGTCGCGCTCGATGTCGAGGAGGCGTTTGGTGGGCGCGGGGTGGGCGATTGGCGGGGCAGTCGGTTGGCCCGGGCGGCGGGCGGATTCCCAGGCTGAGCGGGCAGTGTCGGCGTAGTGGCGGAAATCGGCCGGTTCGAGAGAGGCCGCGTGGTCTGGACCCGGGGCGCGGCGGTCGTAGGTGAGGTGCTTTTCGAGGATGCAGGCTCCACGGGCGACGCCGAGCGCGCCGGTGTCGGTTCCCTGGGTGTGGTCGCTGTAGCCGATGGGGAGGGTTGGGTGGGCGGCGGCAAGGGCGGGGATGCCTTCCAGCGCTGCGAGTTCTGGGGGGGTGGGATAGGAGGAGACGCACTGGAGCAGGGCGAGGCGCGGCTGAAGACCGCCCCCTCCGCCCAGTCGCAGAGCCTCCGGGGCATCCCCCTCGCGCGCGGGGGAAGGGGCGCACGCGAAGAGTCGCGCGATCGATTCGGCAGTCAACCAGCGCACCGCTCGATTCACTTCCTCGAGCGTGGATGCGCCGGTGGAGACGATGAGTGGTCGGCCCGTGGCGGCCAAAGCCTCGAGCAGGGGCTGGTGGATGATGTCGGGCGACGCGGTCTTCCAGGCGTCGAACCCGCCGGGGGCGCGATTGCCGGTGCCGGGGCGGGAGCGGAGGGCGGCGGCGGGGGCGACGAGTTGGACGGAGAAGACGGTGGCGATGGCGGCCAGGCCCCAGCCGTGGGCGTGGGTGAGCACGTCTTCGAGGGCGTCCCAGGAGAGTTCGAGGCGGCGGAGCATTTCCAGGGGGTCGGACTCGCCGGCGACCTGTTGGTACGCGGCCAGGCGCGAGCCCCGGCTCATCAGCATCTCGGCGCGGAAGACCTGGACCTTGATGGCGTCGGCGCCGGCGTGGACGGCCAGGCGGACCAGGTCGATGGCGCGCTCGGGCGAGCCGTCGTGGTTGACGCCCAGTTCGGCGATGATGTAGGGCTTGTGGGCGGGCCCGATGGGGCGGTTGTTGATGGAGAAGGACATGTGGGGGGAGTATCGGCTTGGGGGCGTAGGGGAGGGCAGGGGTGGCAGTGGGGCATGATCGCGGGGGACGGTCTTTCCGGCCCGTCCAGATTCGGCGGCGAGTCTGGGGAACTCGGCAGTTCCGCTCGGTGCAACCGTGTCCGGATGAGATCCATCGAGGGTCCGGACGGTTCGCCGCTCTGGCCGGGGCCGGAAAGCCTCGCCCACCCGAACTCGAGAAGAGTGTGGGCCATGGCACTGTGGTTGCGTCGATGCGGTTCCAGCGTGCGTGTGGACTGATCTCGCCGCGCCGGAGGCCGGATGGACGCAGAAGTTGCGCGGATGACTGGGCAGAGAAGTGGGCAGATGGGTGGGCCAGCGGCGGGGCCAGTGACCACGCAGGAGTCGTGGATGGATGCGCCCGGGCGCGAATCGCCGGCCGAGCGGTGGCGAGCGGCGGGGCGGGCGATGCCGTCGCGGCGCGGGGCGGCGATTGAATCGAAGCAGGCAGGGGTGCGGCGGGGCGCGGCCGAGGAGACCGCCGTGTGTGCGCGCCGTCCCGACCGGCCAGCCCGCCCGCTGGCGACGCTGTTCGGGTTGCTGCTGGCGGTGCTCGCGCCGGGGTCGCTCTCGCGGGCGGACACGCTGCGGGAGTTGGTGCGGGTGGAGGGGGAGAGTCGTACGACGATCCTCGGGTTGGGGCTGGTGATCGGGTTGCCCGGGACTGGCGATTCGGGCAAGGAACTGCCGGCCGCCCGCGTGGTGGCCGAGGTTCTGAGGAACATGGGCGACCCGGTGCCTGATCTGGAAGAACTGGCGCGGAGCAAGTCGGCGGCCCTGGTCATGGTGACCTGCAACATCGCGGCTGGCGGCGGGCGGGTGGGAGATGTGTTCGACGTGCGGATTTCGGTGATCCACACCGCGAGCGATATCTCGGGTGGGACGCTGCTGGTGGCGCCATTGCGGGGGCCGTTGCCGGGCCAGGGCGTGTACGCGTTCGCCCGGGGCGAGGTGGTGGTGGAGCAGCAGGAGCGGCCAACGATCGGCATCGTGCGGCAGGGGGCGCAGCTCGTGCGCGACCTGATCGCGACCGTGGAGGGGCCAGCGTTCAACATCATCCTGAAGCCCGAGTATGCCGGGCATTCGGCCGCGTCGGAGATCGCGGGGCGGATCAACGACTCGCTGCGTGGTCGGCCAGACGCCGAGGGTCCGGCCATCGCGACCGCGGTGGACGACCGGGTGATCCGGATCGACGTGCCGGAGGCCGAGCGGCGTGCGATGACGCCGTTCATGGCCGATGTGCTGGGGATCCAGATCGATCTGTCGACGCTGCGGCTGCCGGCGCGGGTGGTGGTGAACACGCGGACGGGATCCATTGTGGCGACCGGGGATGTGCGGATCAGCCCGGTGACGTTCACGGTGGGTGAACTGCGGATCAACATCACGGTGCCGGCGGTGGAGCCGACGCCGGCGAACCCCGCGGTGATCACGGAGTCGTGGTCGAGCCTGGCGACGGGGGCGCGGGAGAGCCAGCTCGCACGCCTGCAGGACCTGCAGGATGCGCTGAATCGCCTGCGGGTGCCGGTGCGCGATCAGATTGCGGTGCTGCACCAACTGAAGAACGCGGGGCAGTTGCACGCGGAGTTGATCATTGATGGGGAGTGACGGTGGGGGAGGCATTGGGCACCAGGCACCAGGCACGGGCCATGAGCTGGCGGGGCCACAAGGCATCGAGAGTGAGGGGCTATGGAATCCGGGGCGATTGGCTTGTCAATGCCGAATGTTGAGGTTGGAGTGCGCCTCCCGGCGTCGGGAATCGTCGATCGCCAGCGGGCGTTTCTGGACGCGCTGGGGCGGCATGGCGTGGGGCCGCCGGAGACGGCACGCCCCGGACAGACGCGGGATCGGGCGAGGCAGGCGGCCGAGCAGTTCGTGGCGGCGACGTTTCTGCAGCCGATCCTGAAGGAGATCAGGTCGCAGAACCGGGCCGCCCCGCCGTTTGGGCCGACCGATGCGGAGAAGGCGCTGGGTCCGATGATGGACGCGCAGATGGCGGACCGGATGGTGCGAGCGCACCAGTTCGGGCTGGTGGAGCGGATCGCGGCGGACCTGCGCCGGCGTTCGACGGGGAGCCCGTAGGGGCTGCGGGGCCACGACTGGTGGCACGCCGGTTGCGGGGTGCCGGGGTGATGAGTGCCGCGCTCGCGCCCAACTTGAAGCCTGCCGTTCGCCAGGTGGCCCTTGCACCAGAGGCGGTCGAGGCCGAGGTCGAGTCGCTGCTGGTGGACCTGCGGGCGTGCCAGGAGCGGCTGCTGGCGGCGATCCGTGAGCATCGGGCCGCGATCTCGAGCGCGGATGTGGGCAAGATCAAGGTGGGGCTGGAGAAACACCGGGGCGTGACGCAGGAGCTGCGCGAGCTGGAGGACCGGCGCGTGCGGCTGGGCGCACGGGTTGTTGGGCGATCGCCAACGAGGCCGACGCTGGGCGAGTTGCTCGGGCGCGTGCCCGCGGCCGCCCGAGAGCGGTTGACGGGTCTGGCGGCGGGCGTGCGCGAGGTCGCGATCACGGCCCAGCGCGAGCAGGCGGCCCTGGGCGTGGCGGCGATGTCGCTGGCCGGGCACATGGAGGGGCTGATGCGGGGCGTCTCGGCGAAGGTGAGCGAGGCGGGCGTGTATGGAAGGCGCGGCTACGTCGAGGTGGCGGCGCGACCGGTGGGGATGCTGGACGTGTCGAGATAGAGCCACGAAGATGAACCACGGAGCCACACAGGACACGGAGAAGCGGCAGGCCGCGAGAAGTTGCGTGCGGCGGCTCGCTCGCTCGGGCTCCTCGCACGTGCGGCTGGGGACTTGCTCCGCGTGCCCCGTGTCTTTGTGGATGAACTCTTGGCTTGGGGAAGTCGCATGAGCCTGACCGGCGCGATGAACATCGGGCGGACCGCGCTGCAGGCGAGCCAGACCGCGATCCAGGTCATCGGCAACAACATGGCGAATGCCGCCACGCCGGGGTATAGCCGGCAACTGGTCTCGCTCGCGCCGCTGGCGGGCCAGCGCGTCGGGAACACGAGCCTGGGGCTGGGCGTCTCGATTGGCGGCGTGCGCCGGCAGGTGGACATGGCGTTACAGGGCCGGCTGTGGACGAGTCTGGGCCAGGAGGGCGCGTCGAGCCAGAAGCTCGCGACGCTGGGAACACTCGAGACCTCGCTCAACGAGTTGACGGGCTTTGACCTCTCGACCCAGATCAGCCAGTTCTTCTCGACTTGGTCCGAGCGGGCCAACCTGACCAAGTCCTCCGCGGTCGTCGTGCAGCAGGGGGCGGCCCTGGCGTCGTTCATGCGGAATATGCGCAGCGACCTCGTGACGCAGCGCGACCAGCTGGATACCCAACTCTCCGACCTGTCCAAGCAGGCCGACACCATCGTCCGCCAGATCGCAGACCTGAACACCCAGATCCCGCCCGCCGAATCCGGCGGCGGGATCGCCAACGAGCTGCGTGATCGGCGGGACTCGCTCATCGGCGAGCTGTCGACGCTCCTGGACGTCAACGCGGTCGAGCAGGGCGACGGCACCGTCAACGTGCTGGTCGGCTCGACGCCCATCGTCCTGGGCGGGCACGCCCGCGGCATCACGCTCCAACGCCAGGTCGTCGACCAGCAGCTCGAGGTCCGCGTGCTGGTGGGCGCTGAGCAGCGGGAACTGAGCCTCACCGGCGGGCGGATGGGCGCGCTGCTGACCAGCCGCGGCGAGGCGATCAACTCGACGATCACCACGCTGGACGACCTGGCGACGCAGCTGATCTTCGAGGTCAACAAGCTGCACTCGACGGGCGCGACGCGACCGGGGCTCGAGTCCATGACCGGCACCCTGAGCATCGCCCTGGGCGATCGCACGCTGGCCCTGAACGACCCGGCCAACGCGACCCTCGCGGACCTGCCGTTTGCCGCCAGAAACGGGGGGTTCTTCGTCGAGGTCAAGGACCAGGTGACGAGCACGACACGGCGCGTGCGTATTGACGTGGACCTGGACGGGCTGAACGCCGCCGGGGGACGTGGCACGCAGGACGACACGTCGGCCGAGAACATCCGGGCGTCGCTGGATGGCGTCGCGGGCGTGCGGGCGTCGTTCGATTCCTCCGGGCGCCTCCGCGTGCAGGCCGACGAGGGATTCGAGTTCAGTTTCGCCGACGATTCGTCGGGCGCACTGGCGGTGCTGGGCGTCAACACATACTTCACGGGCACCAACGGCCAGGATATCGGCGTGCGCGAGTCGCTCCTCGCCGACCCGCAACGCCTCATGGTCGGGCGCACCAGCAACGGCACGTTCAACGAGAACGGCACGGCCCTGGCGATCAACGACCTGCGGAACGCCGCGCTCGACGCCCTCGGCGGCCGCAGCCTGACGCAGCGCTGGCAGGACGAGGTCCAGAGCGTCGCCAGCCAAGCGTCGGCGGCCGAGACCGCGACCCAGGCCAGCACCATCGTCCGCGAGAGCCTGTCGGCCCAGCAGGCGTCGATCAGCGGGGTCTCCATCGACGAGGAAGCGATCAACCTGACCAACTACCAGCGCCAGTACCAGGGAGCGGCCCGGCTCGTCGCCGTGGCCGATAGGTTGCTGCAGGAACTGATGAATCTGATCTAGACGCGTTGGAGGCATGGCGCAACACGAAGTTCGCCAAGTGCGCGAAGCACCGCAGTGAGAGCCAGAGTGTGGAGCCCGGCATGATGAAGCAACCAGACAAGTCCCCAAGTCTCCCGGGTCTTCGCGACACGCGTCGGTTTGTTCGCCGGGTCCGCCGCCATCGTCCCCTTTGCGCACTCCGTGTCCTTTGCGTTGAAACGGGCTCGCCAGGGACCATCCAATGACCAGCATCCCATCCAATCTCGGCCGCGTTCCCAACCTGTTGCGCTCGCAGGTTGCGCTCTCGAACCTCGCGCGGACCAACGCCGCGCTGTTCCGCACGAACAACGAACTGTCCACGGGCCGCTCGATCCTTCGCCCCAGCGACGACCCGGTGCGCTCGGCCGCCATCTCCACGCTCGACGAGCGACTCGAGGCGACCGAGCAGCGGCTTCGCAACCTCTCCCACGCCGACTCGGCAATGGGGGTCATCGATTCGACCCTCGCCCAGATCAACGACCTGCTGCTCTCGGGCAAGCAGATCGCCCAGGAGCAGCTGAACTTCGGCTCCTCCAGCGAGGAGAGGGACCAGCAGGCCGCGGTCGTGCAGTCGCTGATCGATGGCCTGCTTCGCCACGCCAACCAGGACACGGTCGCCGGGTTCATCTTCGGTGGCAGCGCGGCCGGCCAGCGACCGGTCGTCGAACTCCTGGGTGGCTACCGCAGCCGGGCCTCGGGCAATGGCCTGATTACCGACCTGGGCGCGGGGCAGTCGATCCCGCTCTCGCTTTCGGAGACCAACCCGCTCGTGGGCTCCACGAGTCGCGTGGTCGGGACGGTGAACCTGGACCCGCAGTTGACGCTCGACACGCGCTTGGCCGACCTGGGCGGGGCCCAGGGCCTGGGCGTCTCGGTGGGGGATTTCGAGTTTGCGATCAATGGCGGGGCGACCCGCCGCATCGACCTGACCGACGCCGACACCATCGGCGACGTGGTCGAGCGCCTGAATGCCGCGCTGCTCGCCTATGAGGACGAGACGGGCGAGGATGTGGTCGGGCCCGCGGGCGTTTCCATCACAGGCACCAGCCTGACCATCGACGTGCCCGCGGCCACGCCGCCCGCCCTCGATCCAGAGATCCAGTTCAACGACATCGGCACGTCCACCGTCGCCCGCGATCTCGGGCTGGCCGACGGCGGCACGCTCGCGTTCAACCCGACCGCCGCAGCCGGCCTGGGTCTGGCCCCACAACTCACCATGCTCTCGCCCGTGTCGTCTCTGGGCGGGTCCGCCGGCTTGGGCGGGCCGCTCGGGTCGATCCGCATCTCCAACGGCGGCCTCTCTCGCGTGGTTGATCTTTCGGCCGCCGAATCCATTCAGGACATCAAGGTCGCCATCGAAGCCGAGAATCTGGGCCTGCGGGTCGAGATCGACCCGGACACCCGCAGTCTCATCATCGTGCAGGAACTGGCCGCGACCTCGGGCCAGGGGCTTTCAATCCTTGATATGGACGACGGCTCCGTTGGCGGCGCGGGCACGGCCACGGCCTTGGGAATCCGCACCTTCGCCTCCGGCACCCGTCTGGATGGGTTCAACGATGGCCGAGGCGTCCGCATCGTCACCAACGCCAAGGACCCGGTATCCGGCCAGCCGGACCCTGCCCGCGACGTCGACTTGGCCATCACGATGGGCGACGGCACCATCCTGAGCATTGACCTGGAACCCGCGGACATCATTACCGTCGGCTCGCTGTTGACGGCCATCAACGCCCAGGCCGGGCCGCAGTTGGTGACGGCCGGGCTTCCGGCGACCGCGTTCGAGGCCCGCCTCTCGCCCGACACGGGTGGGATCGAGTTGTGGCAGGACACGTCGGAGCCCACCATCACGGGGCCGATGTCGGTCGGAGCGCGGAACGGGTCGCCAGCGGCGGTGGACCTGGGGCTGCTGGATCGGTCCTACGACGCCGGGACCGGGACGCTCATCAGCCAGGACCGGGCCCAGGTCCGGAGCCTTAACGCATTCACGGCATTGCTCGATCTTCGCGAGGCTCTGGCGAACAACGACACGGTTGGCATAGGACTTGCGGGAGAGCAGATCGAGCGGACGCTCGACGCGATGACGCGCACGCGTGGCCTGTTCGGCGGGTTCGACCGGCGCGTGTCCGATCTGACCCTGGGCGAGGAGGACCGACAGGTGCTCGACGAAACGATCCGCAGCACGCTGAGGGATTCGGACTTCGCGGAGGCCGCGTCGAGGTTCAGCCTGCTGCAGACGCAGTTGACCGCGGGGTATCGGGTGGTGGCACAGAGCAGCCAGCTGTCGCTGCTGGACTACTTGAACTAACACGAAGCCACGAAGGGGCAGACCGACGGTTGCTTGGACGGTCGGGGAAACCCGCCCGAATCGGATTGCTGGTCACGGGGCGGCGCATCGGCCGGTCGCCTCTGTGTGGACAGGACGTCGCCCGGGCAGGGAGCCCGGGGGTGATCGGAGGAAGGCCGCTTGCTGGAGCGCACCATGCTTGTGCGAACGAGTCGATTCGGGGTGGTGGAGATCGCGGAGGACCGCGTGATCACCTTTGCCAAGGGTCTGCTGGGCTTCCCCAACCACACCCGCTTCTGCCTGCTGGAGCCCGGCGACGAGGCCGTGTTCTTCTGGCTTCAGTCCATCGACGACCCGGCCGTGGCCTTTGTCGTCACGGACCCCGGGCTCTTCTTCAACGAGTACTCGGTGCCGATCAAGGCCGAGCAGATGGGCGAACTGGGCCTCCAGAGCCTGAGCGACGCCCAGGTGTTCGTGATCGTCAACAAGATCGAGAACAACCTGACGGGCAACCTCCAGGGCCCCTTGATCGTCAACACCCTGGCCCGGCGCGGCGAGCAGGTCGTGCTCGCCGAAAAGCGCTGGACCACCAGGCACGTGCTCATGCAGGTCGGCGAGCCGGCGATGGCACGCTCGGCCTGAGATTCGTCAGTCGCGGGTCGGACGCGAACACTCGCCGCCAGGCGTGTCGGAGCGACCGGCCCGGCAATCAGGACGCCCGGCCACCCGGGCGGCAGTTGGGCGCACCGCCGGCACGGAGGCCGGGCGCGCCCCGGCGCGACAGGGCATCGCTGGCGATGCCCCCCGTGCCGCGGAACAGATCGGCGGATCGACATTCCCGCTCAGGACGCGCTGCGGCGCGCCCCGTGCGGGTCGGGAAGGAGCCCACGCATGCTGGTGCTTTCACGGCAGCGCGACGAGACGATCATGATCGGCGACGAGATCGAGATCACCGTCGTGGACATCCGGGGCGACAAGGTGCGCCTCGGCATCACCGCACCCACCAAGATCGCCGTACACCGCAAGGAGGTGTACGAGGCGATCAGGCGAGAAAACGAGCAGGCCGCCCGGGTCACCGACGGCCTGGGCAACGGCGAACTCGACGCCATCTCCCGGGCCATCTCCCCCGGGCCGGCCAGGAGGAAGGGCGCCGCGTCACGCGCGTCCAACGCCCCGCCAGGGCCCATCGCCCCGGCCACGCCGCGGACACGGATCCCGGCGACCGACGAGCGACGCACCGCCTGACATGGCGGAGACGCCCGGACCAGAGGACGCAGGAACAGGGCGGAGCAGAGAGACCAGGATCAAGAACCAACGCGGGCGGTGAGGAACACCCCCGCACAGCGCACGACTCGAACGCGGGACTCACAACGCGGGACAGAATCACGGAGGATTCTCCATGGCTCAGATCAACAGCAACATCCCAAGTCTCATCGCCCAGAGCCACCTCAAGGCGTCCAACGCCAACCTGAGCGTGAGGCTCGAGCGACTGAGCACCGGGCTGCGCATCAACCGCGGCAAGGACGACCCGGCCGGCCTCATCATCTCCGAGCGCATCCGCTCGGACATCGAAGGCGTCAACCAGGGCGTCCGCAACGCCGAACGCGCCTCCTCGGTCATCGCCACCACCGAGTCGGCCCTCACCGAGGTCAACGACCTGCTCAACTCGATCAAGTCGCTGATCGTCGAGGCCGCCAACACCGGAGCCAACTCCCAGCTCGAGCGCGAGGCAAACCAGCTCCAGATCGACTCGGCCATCGAGTCCATCACCCGCATCTCCAACACCGCCACCTTCGGCGGGCTCAAGCTCCTCAACGGAAACCAGGACTACGTCCTCTCGGGCCTCGACGGCGGCTCCATCGACAAGGCACGCGTCTGGAACGCCACCTTCAACGGCGTCTCCAACGTCGATGTCGAGGTCGAGGTCCTCGCCTCGGCCCAGGTCGGCGCCCTCTACCTCAACGGCGACCAGCCCGGCACCGCCATCGACGGACAGCTCATGTCCTCGGTCGAGCTCGAGATCCGCGGACCCTTCGGCGTCCAGGTCGTCTCCTTCCTCTCCAACACCACCTACGAGACCATGGTCACCGCCGTCAACCAGCTCTCGGAGTTCACCGGCGTCCGCGCCTCGCTCATCAACGGCGACGCCAACTCCGGGCTCATCTTCAAGTCCGTCGCCTATGGGTCGGCCAACGACAAGTTGGTCTCCGTCAACCGCCTCAACCCACCCGAGACTGGCGTTGGCTCCTTCACCCTCTACAAGTTCCTCGACGCCGAGCCCTTCCCCGACGTGACCGCCGGGTTCAACTGGGCCACCTGGCCTGGCACCACCATGACCGCCGCCAACTCCGACACCGGACGCGACGTCACCGCCATCGTCAACGGAATCCTCGCCTCCGGCGACGGGCTCGAGATCACCACCAACACCGCCGCCCTGGGCGTTGAACTCCTGCTCGACGAAACCTTTGCGACCGACCCCTCCAGCACCGTCAGCACCTTCAACATCACCGGCGGCGGCGCCCTCTTCCAGCTCGGGCCAGAGGTCACCGCCCAGCAGCAGGCCGCCATCGCCATCCCCTCCGTCGCCGCCTCGGCCCTGGGTGGAACTCTCAACGAGGGCGTCGTCGAGTTCCTCAACTCCCTCAAGACCGGCGGCGGAAACTCGATCTCCGAAGCCTTCCAGGACAACAACTGGTCGCCCGCCCAGCGCATCCTCGCCTCCGCCATCGACGAGGTCTCAAGGCTTCGAGGCCGCCTGGGCGCCTTCGAACGCAACGTGCTGGACCCCAACGTCCGCTCGCTCCAGTCCTCGCTCGAAAACCTGACGGCCTCCAACTCCGTCATTCGGGACGCCGACTTTGCCAAAGAGACCAGCGAGCTGACCCGGGCCCAGATTCTGGCCTCCTCGGGCACAACGGTCCTCGGCCTGGCGAACCAGCAATCCCAGCAGGTCCTCCAGCTGCTCGGCTAAGGCGTCGCCTCGCTGGGGTGACCCCGCGGGCGACATGAACCGACCACCACCCAACAGCCCCGCCTGGCGCACGCCGGCGGGGCTGTTTCGTTCTCGGACGTGTCCGCTCCCGCGCCAGCGGCGTTTCCGCGCAACTCCCGCGCCGCCGGACGATCCACGCGACCGCGCCCCCCTGCATCCGTCGCGCAGGCCCGGCCTCGCCCGCTTGTTTTTGGGTCTGGGCTTCAGTGATCCTCCAACCCGGACGATGCGTGACCCCGAGTTGCGCTCCCGCGAACGGGGGTGCCGCCGCCCGGGCACTGTGCCGCGGGCGGGCGGGAGGCTTGAAGCCACCCGCTGCACGGGTCGCTCGGCTGGCCAAGGGAACGCCGGCCGCGTCAGTTCACGGAGGATCTCATGTCACGCATCAACACGAACGTCCAGTCCATGATTGCCCAGCGCGTGCTGGGACAGAACAACGGCGGGCTCAACGTCTCGCTCACCCGGTTGTCCACCGGCCTGCGGATCAACCGCGGCAAGGACGACCCGGCGGGCCTGATCGCGTCTGAGAACCTCCGCTCCGAGCTGCGGGCCGCCAACTCGGCCATCAGCAACTCGGAGCGCGCCGACCAGGTCGTCTCGATCGCCGACGGTGCCCTCACCGAGGTGTCGGGCCTGCTGACCGAGCTCCAGGGCCTGATCACCACGACCGCCAATGGCGCGGGCCTCTCCGAGTCGGAGAAGGAAGCCAACCAGCTCCAGATCAACTCGATCCTGGAGACCATCGACCGCATCTCGAGCGCCACCAACTTCCAGGGCTCCAAGCTCCTCAACGGCAACTTCGGCTTCCAGACCGAGGGCGTCTCGGCCGTGGTCGAGGACTTCACCATCCGCGGCGCCAAGTTCGAGACCGACGAGCTGAGCGTTGACGTGGTCGTCACCCAGTCCGCTCAGCAGGGCCAGCTGTACATCAACGTGGGCGGCGCGGCCCTGAACCTGGGCGGGCAGACCTCCTCGTTCGTCATCGAGATCGCAGGCAGCCTCGGCAGCCGCGAGCTCTCGTTCTCCTCGGGCGTCACCGGCTCCGATATCGCCACCACGATCAACTCGTTCAGCGACGTCACGGGCCTGACCGCCTCGGCCAGCGCCTCGGGCGTCACGCTCAAGAGTGTCGAGTACGGCGACGCCGAGTACACCTCCGTCAAGATCGTTGCGGACGGGGGGCTGCAGGCCATCGCCGCCGGTGTGGGCATCTTCAAGTTCGAGGTCGACGACGCCAACTCCGTGGATGCCTCCAGCGGCGTGGACTTCGACTCCACCGCCGCCTTCCAGGGTATCCGCGACCTGGGCCAGGACGTGGGCGCCACGATCAACGGGCTGGTCGCCACCTCCAAGGGCCGCACGGTCTCGGTCAACTCCGACTTCCTGGACGTGAAGCTGACCCTCTCGGCCGAAGCCGGGTCGGGTGCCAACGCCATCACCGCCGGTGCGATCTCGGCCTTCAACATCACCGGCGGCGGCGCCGACTTCCAGCTCGCCAGCCAGGTCAACATCGCCGGCAAGGTCTCGATCGGCATCGACGACGTGGCCGTCCGCAAGCTCGGGCAGTACACCGACGCGACCGACTCGTCCGCGTACCACCTGGACGATCTGGGCTCGGGCAAGGGCCTGAACGTGGTCGACGGCGACCTCTCGATTGCCCAGAAGGTCGTCTCGGCCGCAATCCAGGAGGTCTCGACCCTCCGCGGACGCCTGGGTGCCTTCCAGAAGAACACCATCGGCGCCACCATCCGCTCGCTCAACGTTGCGGTCGAAAACACCGCCGCCGCCGAGTCGGCCATCCGTGACACCGCCTTCGCCACCGAGACCGCGTCCCTCACACGGTCGCAGATCCTGGTCCAGTCGTCGGCCACCATCCTTGGCTTGGCCAACCAGCAGCCCCAGACCGCGCTCCAGCTGCTCGGCTAATCCGAGCCCCCTGGGCCGTCCCGAGTGACGGACGCAGCGACCCGCATTTCCCGACCGCCCCGAGGATGATCCCCCGGGGCGGTTTGTTTGCGCGCGTGGTGGCGAGGGGGGCGGCGGCGGCGCGTGAAGGGGTGCCCGGGCTTGGGGGGGGGCCGCGGCTGTGAGCCGCCACGCCCGATCAACCGGGAGAGTTGAGATCGCCCGCTCTGGGTGCCCTCCACCAGCCGCTCAAAGCCGCGGCTGGTGGCACGTCGAGGCACGCCTCACGAGCCGATCGATTTCCCCGCCAGGTACTCATCAATCCTTGCTATCGCCCGCGTCGTCGCCTCCGTCTCCCACTTCGCCAACTCGTCGCGCAGCGCGCGGGACTGGGCCTCGAATCGAGGCTCGGGCCACCTTGCCGCCGAGAGCAGGAGCCCCAGCGGCATGCCGTACGGGTGGCGGACCTGATCCCCGTTGCCCTCGGTGCGGGCCGCCGCCACGTCGCGCGTCAGGCGCTCGAAGCAGCGTGCGATCGTCGGACGCAGCGCGGCCAGCACCGCGGGGTCCACCGCCTGGGCCACCCGGAAATAGTTCAGCAGATACTCCCGCTGCAGCGGGTCGGGGTTCTCCAGTTCGCGGTCGAATCGGGCCGCCAGGTCGGGCAGTCCTGCGATCCGGGCCAGCGCCAGGCCGTGGTGCGCCTCGGACTTGTCGATGAACAGGTGCGTGACGAATGTCGCCAGGGGTGCATCATCCGGCATCGCGTCCAGTTCGGCCTTGTGGCCCGCATCCCGCTTGATCGCCCCGACGCGGTTGCGTTCCTCCTGCTCGCGCTCTTGATCGCCCGCGTTGGCCAGCCTGGCGGCGGCCTCGCCCTGGTCGCGCACCCACAGCACCCCCGCAGTGACCAGCGAGCCTGCGGCCGCGATCAGCAGGGGGGTGCCCGCGATCCGCGGGACCAGTGAGCCCGCGAGCCACGCCGGGTCTCCCCACGCGAGCAATCCGACGAACAGGTTGGCGTAGACTGGCGGCAACACCGCCCCCAGCCAGCCGAAGAGCCAGCGTCGCTCCAGGTTCCGCTCCATCGACAGGCCCAGCCCCATCACACTCAGGAACGCCAGCGGGGCCGTGATGAGCAGCACAAGAAAGCAGGCCATCGCCCAGGGCGTGACGAACCACGCCAGCCCGCCCCGCCCGGCCACCATCCACGCGCGGCCACCAGCGTGAGGATCCAGCCCAGCAGGTTGAGGATGAAGAAGATGATGATGCCCATGGCGTCTGGCCCACTGGGCACGCGCATGGTGAAGCCCTTGGTCCCGCCCACCAGCGCCACGACGGTGAACAGCGAGAAGCCAAGGGCGATCGTGGCGATGATGGAAAGGGTGAGGTCCATGGGATGAGTGGATCACGCGACGTGGGGGGATGAGCCTTGGGCGGACGGTCTAACCGGGTGGAGGCGGAGCGGGCGGCCCGCCCGACGCTGGAGGGGGTCGGGTTGTCCGGCCCGACCCCAGGTGTTTCGCCCGATGACACACTCGGCGTGTGGTGACCTGTCTCCGCCCCCGGCCGGGCCTGGAAGCCCCGCTCCCTCGTGGGTGCTCCGCCCTTCTGGTGGGTTCAAAGACTCTCCAGGCGCCGCGTCGTCTCCTGCTCGACCAGTGCTCCCAGCAGCGGCCCCAGTTCTCCCGCGAGCACGTCGCGGAGTTGGAACTTCTGGTCGAGGCGCTCGTCGGCGACGATGCCGTCCTGGTAGCGATAGACCCGGACCTTTTCGGAGCGTTGACCGGTGCCGATCTGGGTGTTCCGCGCCTCGGTGCGAGCCGCGTGGACCTTGGAGCGCTCGAGGTCGTACAGGCGGGCCAGGAGCAGGCGTCTGGCCCGCTCGCGGTTCTGCTGCTGGCTCTTGGATTCCTGCATCCGGACCTCGATGCCGGTCGGGCGGTGCAGAAGCCGCACCGCAGTGGCCACCTTGTTGACGTTCTGCCCGCCAGGTCCCTGCGAGGTCGTCACGTTCTCGTCCACGTCCGCCCAGTTGATGGTCACCTGGACCTCTTCGGGCTCGGGGAGCACGGCCACGGTGGCGGTGGAGGTGTGGATCCGACCGGCCGCCTCGGTCGCTGGCACCCGCTTGACCGAGTGAACCCCCGCCTCAAAGGCAAGTTCAGACCAGACGCCCTCCCCGATGACGTTGGCGACCACATGGCGGATTCCGCCAACCGACGTGTCGGGCGTGACTTCCAGCACTTCCAGCGACCAGCCCCGCTTTGAGGCGTAGCGGGCGTAGATGTCCAGCAGATCGCGGGCCCAAAGCCCGGCCTCATCGCCGCCCGTGCCAGCCCGGACCTCCAGGATCACCGACCCGACCTTGCGGTCCTCCGCGTTCACCAGGGCCGACTTGACGCTCTCAATCGTTTGCGCCGCCTCGACTTCCACTCGGACCAGTTCCTCGCGGGCCATCCCCAGCAGCTCCGGATCGCCCGACCCCCCGGATTCAGTGGCGACCGTAGCCCGAAGATCGCCCGCTTCGCCCAGCAGGGCCAAATACTTGCGCCAGCCGTCAGAGGCCGGGGCCAGGGCGGCCCGCTGGATTGACAGGTCACGGACCCGCCGGTGGTCGGCCAGCACGGAGGGGTCCTCCAGCAGGGCCGAAAGGTCGGCGTGCTGGCGTGCGAGGCGGTCAAGCCGGTCCCGGACTCGATCCGACAGGTTTTCCCCTGGGCTTGGCGGCATTCCGTCTCAGGATAGGCGGGGAGCGGAATTGAACCCCCGGATGCGGTTTGCGACATCCGCCGAACAAAGTGTTCAGACACGATTGACTTGCATTCGCGCTGAGTTCCGATATCTTGGCGCAGCCTTTGAGGGGGATGGACCCCCCGTCCTGCCCCAGCGTCTCCACGGAGGATCGAGAGAGAGTCCCACAGTCCACGATTCTGGTTCACCGGCAGGTGGGAACGCCCGGCAGAGGTTGCCGCAAGCCGAAACGATTGACCGACCCGGCGCCCTAGGCCGAGCCGCGACAAACCCAACACTGCACCCTCCTTTCATCGAGGCTCCGCTTAAGTGCGGGGCCTCGGTGTGTTTTTGGGGGGTGGTGGCACGCGGGCGCGGGCGGCGGCGCATGTCGCGCGGGTTGCGGGATTGCTGGTGTGCGGTTGTTCGTCCTTGGTCCTCAGTCCTGCGTCCTCAGTCGTAAGCCCGGGTGGTCGCGGTGGCTGCAATCCGGGACGCGACGGCCCCAATGATGGTGACCAGATGGGGTTGCCGGCGATGGATCGCCCGAAGACCGGCTCGCGGGCCGGTGGAGAAGCGCATGAGCGACGCGATCGTGCTGAGACAAGTGCGCAAGACCTTTGGCGAGAAGGTGGCCGTCGAGGGGCTGGACCTTCGCATCCCCACCGGCTCGCTCACCGGTTTCATCGGCCCCAACGGCGCGGGCAAGACCACCACCATCCGCATGATCATGGCGATCCTGTTCCCGGATTCGGGCGATCTGGAGGTCCTGGGCAAGCGATCGGCCGTGCAGAGCAAGGACCGCATCGGCTACCTGCCCGAGGAGCGGGGCGTCTACAAGAAGATGAAGGTGGGGGCGTTCCTTGAGCACATGGCACGCCTGAAGGGCTGCCACGGCCCGGACGTGCGCCGTCGCGTCCAGCGCTGGCTGGCCAAGGTCGAACTCGAGGGCGTTGAGAAGAAGAAGTGCGAGGAACTCTCCAAGGGCATGCAGCAGAAGGTGCAGTTCATCTCGTCGGTGATCCACGAGCCGGACCTGGTCATTCTGGATGAGCCGTTCAGCGGGCTGGACCCTGTGAACATGCGGCTGCTGCGCGACCTGATCCTGGAGCAGCACACCTCAGGGCGGACGGTGATCTTCTCGACGCACGTCATGCACACGGCCGAGGCGCTGTGCGACCAGATCGTGATGATCAGCCGCGGCAAAAAGGTGCTCGATGCCCCGCTGGCGGAGATCCAGCGACGACACGAGGCGCGGACCATCGAGTTCGAGCCGGTCCAGGCCGGGGGCGACCTGGGCCCGATCGAGCGGGTCGCGGGCGTGGGGGCGGTCCGTCGCACCGAGCGGGGCGGCGTGGCGGAGGTCCGCGAGGGCGCCAGCGTGCCGGAGGTGTTGGGTCGCGTGGCGTCGGCGATGCCGATGTGGCGTGTGGCGATCCAGAGGCCGAGTCTGGAGGACCTGTTCATCGACATCGTGAAGCGGCAGGGCGAGGAGGATGTCGAGGGCCTGCGGGCCGCCATGCAGGACGCGGGGCAGCTGGTGGGCGCTGGGGCCCAAGGGGGTGAGTCGTGAACCGGATCTTCCAGATCGCGCGGCGTGAGTTCGTGACCACGGCGATGACCAAGGCGTTCATCATCGGCGCGCTGGTGTTCCCGGCGGTGATCGCGCTGGCGATCCCGCTGATCATCATGCTGTCGAAGCAGGCCGAGGCGCCCAAGGTGGTCGGCACCGTCGCGATCATCGACCCCAGCGGCCTTGGGCTGGAGCGCATCCGCGCCAGCCTGACGCCCGAGGCGATCTCGGCCCGCCGTCCGCAGGCGGCGTCCCAGATGCAGGAGCAGGCGATCCAGCAGGCCCAGTCGGGTGCCCAGATGACCCCCGAGCAGGCGACGGAAATGATGGACCAGGCCCGGACCATGTCGGCCAAAATCCCGGAGTTCACGGTCGAGGGTGTCGCGGATGGCGCGGACCTCGAGGAGCAGAAGCGGGCCGTGTGGGACGAGGGTCCCCAGGGCCAACCGGATTCGCAGCGCCGCCTGGCTTTGATCGTGCTCGATCCCGACGCGATCCGGCGCGGCGAGGGCGCGGACCGCTTCGGCACCTTCGAGATCTTCCATCGACCCAAAATGGACGATCGCATCGTCGACGAGATCCGCGACGGGGTCCGCGAGGCGATCCAGACCGCCCGGTACGCGGCCTATGGCCAGGACGCCGCGTGGCTCGATGCGCTCACCACCGTCGACCGCCCCCGCGTGATCGAGGTCACCGCCGAAGGCGAGCGCGACTCCACGTCGGCCTTCGGCATGTTGCTGCCGTTCGCGTTCATGGTGCTGCTGATGATGTCGGTGATGATCGGGTCGCAGTACCTGCTGACGACGACGATCGAGGAGAAGTCCAGTCGTGTCGTCGAGGTGCTGCTGTCGGCCGTTTCCCCGATGCAGTTGATGACGGGCAAGGTCCTGGGGCAGATGATGGTGGGGCTGGTGATGCTCGCCGTGTATGGCGGGCTGGGCGTGGCCGCGCTGGTCGCGTTCGCGCTCACCAATCTGATCGAACCCATGTCGCTGGTTTATCTGCTGGCCTTCTTCATTCTTGAGTACGTCATGCTCGCTTCGTTGACGGCGGCGGTGGGCGCGGCGGTCAATGAGCTGCGCGAGGCCCAGAGCCTGCAAGGCCCGATCATCATGCTGGTGATGATCCCGTACATCCTGTGGCTGCCACTCTCGATGGGCCCCAACGCGCTGTGGGCCCAGATCCTGAGCTTCATCCCGCCGATCAGCCCGTTCGTGATGATGATCCGCGTGACCTCGACCGATCCGCCGCCGCTGTGGCAGCCACTGCTGGCGATCGGCGTGAACGCGGTGGGGTGCTACGTCTGCCTGTGGCTGGCGGCCAAGGTGTTCCGCGTGGGCCTGCTCATGTACGGCAAGCCGCCGAACCTGGCGACTCTGGTGAAGTGGGTGAAGATGGCGTAGGGAGCCCTGAGCGCAGGCTCAGGAGTGACGAAGCGACGCGGAGACGCAGTGATGGAGGAACCTGCCCCTTCATCCACCAACCAGCAGCGCCTCGAACCCGCGCCGCCCGGTCGCCGGCGTCCGCGCGGCGAGGGCGCGGGAGTGCAACTCGTCGTCGCTCGCCGCGAGGGCGATGAGGCGCCAGGTGTCCACGAAGACGCCCATCATCGCTTCGGAAGCCCCGTCGTGGAGTGATCGTGCCGGGCTGCGAAATCGGGTGGCAGGCCCATCGAACGGGCCGCGGCGGCGATCGTGTCGAAAGCGTCTGCCGCCGCCCCGTTCGTCGCCGTTCCATTGGGCAGCACGATCGTCACAGGCGCGTTGGGCGCGATCCCAACCGGCATCGGCTCGTCGAGCACCACCTGCTTCCCGTCGTAATGCCCTCGGATCGGGGTCATGTTCGGATTCCATCCAGTCCGACGCGCAACTCACGGTTACGATCCCGCGTTGCAGCTCCGCCACCACAACTGCGGCGAAGCGATCGCGGTCATCGACCTCGCCCGCATGTCCTACGCCCATGCCTACCGCGTCCAGATTGAGCATCTCGAACGCCTTGTCGCCTCGCGGGATTCGGCCACCCCGACTCCCGGAGTGATCCTGCTGGTCGAGCACGAGCCGGTGATTACAGTGACGCCCCGACCGGGCGCGGCCGGGCATGTGCTCGCGTCGTCGAGCGTCCTGGCCGACGCCGGCGTTGACGTCGTCCACACCGATCGCGGCGGCGACGTCACCTACCACGGCCCCGGGCAGCTCGTCGTCTACCCCATCATCGACCTCAACGCCCACGCCCTGCGGATCATCGACTACATCCGCTTGCTCGAGGCCGCGATTCTCGACGCGCTGGCCACCTTCGGCATCCAGGCCCATACCGATCCCGCCGCCACCGGCGTTTGGGTGCGGTCCGTCGGGCAGCCCGGGGCGGCGCTCGGCCAGCCTGCCCCGGACGACGCCGCCGACTTCTCCGACGCCAAGATCGCCGCCATCGGCGTCCGCGTCCGCCAGTGGGTCTCGATGCACGGGCTGTCCATCAATGTCGACCCCGACATGGCCCACTTCGACCTGCTCGTGCCCTGTGGGCTGCATGGGAGGCCGGTCACCAGCATGGCTCGCCTTCTGGGCGCGCGGGGACCCACGATGGACAGCATGAAGTCGGCGGTCGTGGGCGCGCTTCGAGCCCGCCTTGACGAGCGCTTTCGCGGGCGGGTTCCCTCCGCCGCGTCGCCGCGGCTGCCGGGTTGACGCCCTCTGGGCACGCTCAACCCGCCGCCCGCCGCCGATTCCGGCGCATACCATCGCCCCTTGCCGACCAACTCACCCGGCCCTGCCAGGGCCCACGGGGGCGCGTGGAATGACCCGAGACGAGATCCTGACCAAGGTCCGCGAGGTACTGGTCGACGCGCTGGCGGTCGATGAGCAGGACGTGACGCCCGAGGCCAGCCTGCGGGCCGACCTGGGGGCAGAGTCGATCGACTTTCTCGACATCGTCTTCAAGCTCGAACAGGTCTTCGGGATCAAGATTCCGCAGGGCGAACTGTTCCCCGAGAACGTGTCGCAAGACGCGAGGTATGTGCAGAACGGCAAGGTCACGCCCGAGGGCATGGCCGTGCTGAAGGAGCGCCTGCCCCACGCGGACTTCTCGCGGATCCCCGACGCGCCGGACATCAAGCGGGTCGCCGACGTGTTCACCGTCGACTCGCTCGTGGAGTTCGTGGCGCGGAAGGTCGGGGCGTGAGTTCCTCGGCCTTTGCATCTGAGATTTGAGACTTGGGGTTGGAGATCTGGAATCTGGGATCTCGACTCTCGATTCGGGGTCTCAGTTCCGAGAATCCAAACCTGAGACTGGCCGCCCCATGCGCTGGATGTGGATCGACAGAATCCTGAGCCTCGACCCCGGCCAGCGCCTGGTGGCCGTCAAGAACATCTCCATGGCCGAGGAGCACCTGCACGATCACTTCCCGGCGGTGGGGGAGTCGGTCGGGCGGCCGGCGGCCGCGGTGGTGGGGCAGCCGACGCCTCGTGCCGCCATGCCGATCATGCCCGCCACGCTCATCATCGAGGGGATGGCCCAGTCCGCGGGCATCCTGGTCGGGCACGCCGGCCAGTTCAAGCAGAAGGTGCTGCTGGCCAAGATCACGCGGGCGGAGATCGAGCAGGACGCCGTGCCCGGCGACACGCTCCGCTACACCGCGACCATCCAGAGCCTGAGTCCGCAGGGCGCGTCGACGCAGGGCGTGGTTGAGTTGCGACGGGCCGGGGCGGGCGAGTTCACCCCCATCGGACGCGTCGACCTCATGTTCAGCCATGTCGATCAAGCGATGTCCGGCGTCGGGGGCGTGGAGATGCCCCGCGAGAACTTCGTGTTCGGCGAGGCATTCAAGACCCTGCTGAGAACGAGCGGGTTTGGGTGAGGCGCCCACCAAGCCACTCAACAGAAACGGCGGCGCGAGCCGTCGGCCACCACACGGCCTCGGCGCGGGTGCCATGACAAGCGGAGTGCTGGGTCGAGGCGGTTGGCGAGCTCGGCGCCGGGCCGCATTCGGTAGGTGGCCGACCGCGCGCGCGGCCGGTTCTGCGGAGCCTGGACGGGTCACACGTCCAGATTCTTGACCTCAAGCGCGTGATCTTCGATGAACCGCCGGCGTTCCTCCACGTTCTCACCCATCAGCGTGGAGAACAGGCGGTCGGCCTCCGCGGCCTCGTCCATCGTCACCCGCAGCAGCGTCCGGCGCGTGGGGTCCATCGTGGTCTCCCACAACTGCGAGGCGTCCATCTCGCCCAGGCCCTTGAACCGCTTGACCTGCATGCCCCGCCGACCGATCTCGTGCAGCGCGGGCAGAATCTGGGCCAGCCCCGCGGCCTCCACCAGCTTCGCGTCGGCGCGGAACGGGCGGGCGGCCCGCTCAGAATCCGCTCCCCCAACGCTGTCCTGACCCTCTGACTCACCCGCGCCCTGGGCGGACTCTCCGTCGCTGGCGGCACCAGCGGCGTCAGACCCCACCGCTTCCTCATCCGAGGTCGTGCCGTTCGCGGGCGCCGCCGAACCGTCGGCGACCTGCGCACTTGCGGCGCTGCGCGACTCCATGCCCCACGCGTACCGCGTGGGCATCCGCTCGCCCGTGACCGATTCCTCCTGCACCAGCCCGTAATCCTCGATCGACAGCCCGATCTCCTCGAGTTCCGTGAACAGGCGCGCCAGTTCCTTGTTCTCGTGCAGTTCGCGGATCGTGGCTGTTGCCTTCTGAGGCCCGGGGGACGCCTGCGCGGCGCTGGGAGCGGCCAAGCCGGGTCCGGCGTCGCCCTTGGAATGCGAGGTCGTCGTTCTCGGTGACCCGCCCCCAACCGGCGCTTCCGCCCCATCCGCGAGCCGTAGCCCATGCCGCGCGATGATCGCGTGCGCCTGCTGCTCGCTCCACGCGAACCGCTCCTCGGTCCGCCCGCCGTCGGGGCCGATGGCCCGCCACACGACGCGGTGGGTCGGCAAGCCGCCCTGACCATCGGGGTCCTGCTTCCTCGTCTTGAGCAAATCAGCGAAGCGCGTGCCGCGGCGCTCGGCGATCTCCACCAGCTCGTGCAAGCGCCGGATCTGAACGATCGCCCGCTTGGCCGCCGCTCCCTCGATGCGGTGCGTCACCCGCACCTCATCCCCGGCCCGCTCGACCTTGCTCACGTCCCGCACCAGCAGCACCGCCCCCTCCAGCCCGAGTTCGGTCAGCGTGTCCTGCATCGTCTTCTCGTTGAGGACGTACTGGCTGCGCTTCCCGCGGCTCACCTGGTACAGCGGCGGCTGGGCGATGTAGATGTGCCCGCGTTTGATGAGCTCGGGCATCTGGCGGAAGAAGAAGGTGAGCAGCAGGGTGCGAATGTGCGAGCCGTCCACGTCGGCGTCGGTCATGATGACGATGCGTCCGTAGCGCAGGCGGGACGCGTCGAACTCCTCGCCGATCCCGCACTTGAGAGCCTGGATCAGCGTCCTGATCTCCTCGAAGCCCAGGATCTTGTCCAGGCGCGCCCGCTCGACGTTCAGGATCTTGCCCTTGAGCGGGAGGATCGCCTGGTTCTCGATCTCGCGCCCCTGCGTCGCGCTGCCACCCGCGGAATCACCCTCGACGATGAACAGCTCGGCCTTGTCGGACTCCTTGGTCTTGCAGTCCCGCAGTTTGTGGGGCATCGAGCCCGAGTCGAGCGCGCTCTTGCGCCGGGTCAGCTCCCGGGCCTTGCGGGCCGCTTCCCGCGCCTGGGCCGCGACGATGCCCTTCAGGCACAGGCGCTTGGCCTCGCCCGGGTGCTCCTCCAGCCAGCCGTCCAGAGCCTCGCCCACCGCCGCGGAGACGAAGTTCTCGACCTCCGGATTGAGCAGCTTTTCCTTGGGCTGGTTGTTGAACGTCGGATTCGGCAGCTTGACGCTGATGATCGCGACCAGGCCCTCGCGGAGGTCCTCGCCCGTGGGGACGGGGTCTGAATCGCGGATGATGCCGGCCTTGCGTGCGTAGGCGTTGAGTGTCCGCGTCAGCGCCAGTTTGAACCCCTGCGCGTGCGTACCGCCGTCCACGTTGTTGATGTTGTTGGCCAGCGCCAGCAGCGTCTCGTTGTACCCGTCGTGATACTGCAACGCGACCTCGCACACCAGGTACTGATCCGGCACGTCCTTGCGCACGTACACCGGGCTGCTCACGGGCGTCTTGCCGCCCATCAGGTAGGCGATGTACTCCAGCAGACCGTTGTCGGCCCGGAACACGTCCGACTTGGGCTCGCCGTCCGGCCCCACACGCTCGTCATCCAGGCGGATCGTCACGCCCGGATTCAGGAACGCCAGTTCCCGCAGGCGAGTCGCCAGAGTCTGGTAGTTGAACTCCGTCTCCGGAAAGATCGTCGCGTCCGGCTTGAACGTCACAATCGTTCCGCTCTTGCGCGACGCCCCGGCGGGGATCGGTCCGACCTCGTGCAGCGCCTCGACCACCCGTCCGCGCTCGAATGCGATCGCCTGGATCCGCCCGCTCCGCCACACCTGGGCCTCAAGGTGCTCCGACAGCGCGTTGACGCAGGACACGCCCACGCCGTGCAGACCCCCCGAAACCTTGTACGCCGACCCCTCCTGCCCGAACTTCCCGCCCGCGTGCAGTTTGGTCAGCACGACCTCGATCGCCGATCGCCCGTTGAGGTTGGGGTCCTCGTGCTTCATCGGGTCGGTCGGGATGCCGCGCCCATCGTCGGACACGCGGCACGAGCCGTCCGCCAGAATCGCGACCGAGATGTGGCGGGCGTGGCCGGCCATGGCCTCGTCGATCGAGTTGTCCACGACCTCGTAGACCATGTGGTGCAGGGCATTCAGGCCCGTGCCGCCGATGTACATGCCGGGGCGCTTGCGGACCGCCTCCAGACCTTCCAGCACCTGAATCTGGTCGGCGTCGTAGGCACCCGTGGTCGAGGGCAGGCCGTTGTTGGTGTCGACGGAGTTTGGTTGATTCGGGCCGGCCGTGGCCACACGGACCGCCATGCCGGCGGGCGTGGAACCCGACGAAGACTCGCCTGCGGGAGCGGCGGAAGCGACGGGTCGGAGTGCGATGGTGTCGGCGTTTTCGGGCATGGTTGTCGGTCGTCGGGCCGTCGGCAGGCCCCGTCGGAAGGGTCCGAACCACCCGGAAAACCCGGGTGTTTTCCTGAGGCTGAATGATAGGAAAGCCGGTCCGTCGGGACCGGCTCGGGACTGAAGTTCGTGCTGATTCAGGCGAGCCGTGCGCCCCGGTGCGGCGGGGCAAGTCAAGCGGAGACTATCACCGCTTGAGCCCCCAGTTTCCAGCCCGGGGGTGTTCGATTCTCGCTTCAGATACGCCAGCCCCGCGAACGACCGGCGCGATACCTCACGTCCGAAGTCGCAGGACTTCGCCGACGGACCCAGCGGTCCCGACCAGCGCTCGGTTCACTTCTTGTCGGTCTTCTCGGCCTTCCAGACCTCAACCCACTTGGACTTCCAGCGCCGCGACCCGCCGTTGCGACACTTGGTCTGCCACTTGATCTTCTTGCGAACCATCGGCATCGGTCGTCTCCTTCGCCCCGCGCCTGGGCGACGGGGAAGGCATCATAGCGCCGTGACCCGCCGGGACCGTGCCAGATCGCCTCACCGCCTCACCAGCACCTCCTGCACCTCGCCCGACGCCCCGCCACGCAGGTTGATCGACAGCAGCCTGGCCCGCTCGGCCTGATATCGGAAGATGCTCATCGCGGTCGTGCCCTCCGAGTCGAGCATCACCTCGGTCTCCCGCAGCACCAGCACGCCGGCCGCCAGCGTCCACTCGCCTGTCACCACCCGTCTGGTTTCCTTGTCATCGACCTTGGCTTTGTACTCGGCCATGTAGGTGCCGTCGTCTTTGATGGTAATCGTGGCCGTCATGGCCTCAAGTCGCTTGCGTTCCTTTTCCTTTGCGGCGTTGATCTCGGCGGGCGAGGGACCGGCGGCTTCATTGGCCGCGGGTTGGGCGGGCTGGGCCGCACCGCCCGCGCCCTCTCCGGCTGCGGGTGGCGGCGTCGCGGCGCGGGCCGGGCGAGCGGCTTCCCGCAGACGCAGGTCGACACGCCGCAGCGCTTCGTCCGTCATCGTCCGGGTGTCGAGGGTCCACGCTCCCACGATGGTGCGGTCGCTGGCGGGCTCGGGCGTTGTCTCGCCGCAGCCCGTCAGGGCGGCGGGCATGGCTGTGCAACCAAGGGCCAGAATGATCGAACAGACATTCGGACGAAGCATGCGTCGTTCCCTTTGACGAGGAGGAGTTGAACCATAACGGCACAAAGGACACCAAGGTCAATGCCGGCACCAAGGAACTCAGGGCGACCGCGTCGGTCACCGGCTTCGCGGCCCAGCGTTGTTTCCTTTGGGCCTTTGTGGTTGGTCCGGCTTCCCAGCCCCCGCAGGTTATCAGAACGGGACCGACCCCTCACAATCGGCACAAACGCCGATCGCCGTGAGACGGGAGGCGTCGCCCGCGGGCCTGTTCCGCATCCCCCGCCCCCGCAACGCCCGTCCCCCGGCGCGTTATACAGGCGTCTATGGGCGCCGGGTGGCTCGGAAAGATGGTGCAGGTCCGCCGGGGCGAGCAAGCGCCCACCGTTCTGGCCGCCGTCGCCTTCGCGCTCATCCTCTACTCCTACGCCCTGCTCCGCCCCGTCCGCGAGGCCATGGGCATCCAGCGCGACTTCAACGACCTCTACTGGCTCTGGATCGCCACGCTCATCGGCATGGTGATCGCCAACGTCGTCTACGCCTTCCTCGCCACGCGCATCCCCACCCGACTGCTGGCCAGCACCACGTACCGCGTCTTTGGCCTCAGCCTGGCCGCCTTCGTCGTCCTGCTCACCCTGTGGCCTGGGCTGGTCGACGACCCCTTCGCGACCATCCCTGGCTGGATCGTCCGTTCGCCCGTGCCCCAGCCGATCACGGTCGGGCACGCGTTCTACGTCTGGCTCAGCGTGTTCAATCTCTTCGCCATCTCGCTGTTCTGGGCCCAGGCCGCGGGCACGTTCACGCTCGAGCAGGCCAAGCGCCTGTACCCGCTCATCGCCGCCGGCGGAACGATCGGCGCGCTCGCCGGCTCCTTCACCACCACCATGCTCGCCCGCGAGGTGCAGCCCGCGGGCATCATGGCGCTCTCGCTCATCCTGCTCCGGCTCGCGGTCATGGCCGGGGCGTGGGCGTTTGGACGCCAGGCGGGCGACACGACTTTGACCCGGCCCACCGGCGCAGCCACGACCGCCACCGCCGCGCGCCCAGGCCGTCCGCGCCTCAACGCGTGGCGGGGTCTGCGCAACGTCGTCGCCTCCCCCTACCTCGCCTCCATCGGCGCGTGGGTCATGCTCCTGGCCATCGCATCCTCGCTCATGTACTTCACCCAGGTCGAGATCGTCCGCGATCAGGGGCGCGACCTCCAGGAGCGCGTCTTCCTCTTCGCCAAGATTGACCTGCTCACACAGGGCTTTACGCTCCTGCTCCAACTCGCGGCCACCGCGATGCTCCTTCGCCTGGTCGGTGTGGGCCGTCTCCTGCTCGCTTGTCCCATCGTGCTGGTGGTCGGGTTCATCGCGATCGCCGCCGCCGATGCCCTCCCCGGAATCGCCCGTGATGGCTACCTGGGCTCGCCGGCCGCCGTATTCGAGCTGGGAATCTTGGCCG
>Ga0163144_10001374_pt1 | contig 57455 bp, 54 predicted proteins | sample OliLak19BULKMAT1_FD_123175 | JGI IMG/M metagenome (GOLD analysis project Ga0163144, IMG submission 123175) | Freshwater microbial mat bacterial communities from Lake Vanda, McMurdo Dry Valleys, Antarctica - Oligotrophic Lake LV.19.BULKMAT1 | ecosystem: Environmental > Aquatic > Freshwater >...
CGCCCTGCTGCGGGTAATTCCTCCATCGGCCTCTGGTTTCTCGGGGAAAGGATCAAAGTAGCACGGGTGTCCTCGCCCGCTGGGATCGGGAAAAACATGGCCAAGATGGCCGTGCCACCCTCTCCGCGCGACCTCTGGTTCCTGTCAATAACGGCCTTCAAATACCGGATACGTTCGGATGATGAATATGGAATTAAATACCTCCCAGAATAACACTGATACTCATTCAGAATTCAGCCTTCATCAAAGATGACCCGCAAAAATAAGGCGCATTATTTTCACAAAATGGCCGTGCAATTTGTGAAAATATAGTCCAAACTAAGTTCATGGAATCTATTGAAGATAAAGCAGTTAAAAGAGTTTATGCTAACCATAGGGGTTGGGCATTCTCTAAAAATGACTTTTTAGACATCGGAGGGGATGATTCCATTCGCCAGGCATTGACGAATCTGGAAGCGAAAGGAACGGTTCGACGGGTGTTCCGTGGCTTATACGACTACCCTCGAGTGAGTAAACTGATCGGAGGCCCGATGGAGCCGGATCTCCGGCAGGTGGCGCAGGCGTTGGCGCGTAAATCGGGTTGGCGCATCCAGCCGTCAGAAAATACGGCCCTGAATATTCTAGGGCTCTCCACCCAGGTCCCGGTACAGGCAGTCTACCTTTCCGACGGACCCAGCAAGACGTTCCTCATCGGAAAGCGGGAATTAACATTCAAGAAACGGATTTTGAAAGAATCCGGGTTTAAACACAGTGAAAGTGAACTCATCGTGCAGGCACTGAAAGCTTTGGGACAAAAGCGAATCACTGCCGAAATCCGAAAGAAGCTTAAAGCTGCAATCCCCTTACCCAAGTGGGAAAAAATCCTTCGGGATACCCGGACGGCTCCAGCGTGGGTATGTGACGTCATACGAGCCGTGGCCAAGGAGATGCAGTCATGAATCGTGTGGCAGCACTCCCAGAGAAAGATCGGAATGAACTTTTTACGCTGACGGCGGAAAAGCGCGGCATGGGAACGATTGGCATCGTGGAAAAGGATTTCTGGGTCTGCTGGACGTTGAAACATTTATTTGAACATCCTATCCTGTCCGGCCAACTCGTCTTCAAAGGAGGCACCAGCCTATCAAAAGTCTATGGACTGATTGACCGCTTTTCTGAGGACATCGACTTGGTACTGGATTGGAGAGTCGCTGGTGGAGGACAAGACCCGATGAGGGAACGTTCGACGAAGAAACAGCAAAAATTTAATAAGGCACTCAACGAGTGGGCCTGTGTCTACATCGCTCAAACCATGCTGCCACTTCTGAATGATGCGCTCGGTTCACATTGCAGCCTAGAGGTCAAACCTGACGAAAAAGACCAAGGGCACATTATCCGGGTGGAATATCCGAAAACGTCTCATGCGGAGGGCCTGCTGCCTTACATCCAACTGGAGATCGGACCTTTGGCGTCCTGGCTGCCACATTCGGAGCATACGATCACACCATACGCCGCGGAGGATTTCCCTGAGCAATTCGATGAACCGCGCTGCTCTGTTCGTGCGATCAATGCAGAGCGCACGTTCTGGGAAAAAGCGACCATACTACACCATGAAGCCCACCGCCCCGAGGAGTCAGTCGTTCCCGAGCGCTATTCGCGCCACTACTACGACCTTTGCCTCATGGCATCCGACGAGAATCTGAAAAGAACCGCATTGGGAGATTTGGCACTGCTGGCTGATGTCGTTCTGTTTAAGAAAAAAATTCTACCCTCGCAGCTGGGCTAACTATGAAGCGGCAAAGTCTGGCACGCTTAAACTGATCCCGCCCGATCATGTGCTCGATGCGATGCGTAATGATTATGTCGCTATGCAGGATATGATTTTTGGACGTCGCCCATCATTTGATGATATCATTACCTCATTAACCGATTTGGAAACGGAGATAAATAATCGATGAAATTCACTGAAGCCCGACTCGAAGCCGCGATCATCGACCTCCTCGGAGCCGAAGGCTACCCGCGTGTGCTCGGTGAAGCGATTGAGCGGCAGTTCACGAGAAGTTCTGATCAAAGACGATCTGCGGACCTTCCTGCACAGACAATACGGAGACGAAGTCTATAAAGAGATTTTCGAATAGGTAGAGAACTTTAAGAAGTATCAGACTTCGTAAAAAAACGCAGGAATAGGGGCCAAAATTTGGGACATTCCATTTAGATGACGGTTCTCGTGGATCACGAGCCCCCCCCAGAGCAAATTGCTGCGGGTAATTCCTCCATCGGCCTCTGGTTTCTCGGGGAAAGGATTAAAGTAGCACGGGCGCCCTCGCCCGCTGGGATCGGGAAAAACATGGCCAAGATGGCCGGGCCACTCTCTCCGCGCGACCTCCGCGCGAACCAATGAGCCCGAAGAATAGGATTTGAGGGGTGCTTCATATCCCCGGAGCAATTTGCGGCGGCTAAAATATTTCCTTTTGCGGCGGGGGGGCGATAAAAATGAATTCGCGATTTTTACTATATAAGCTGGCACGTGATTTGCTCTTCTCAATGTTCTGATTTTCAATATGCTATAAATGACAAGGTCCATAATCCATGAAGAACTCTTTTGATCAGTATAAAACGGAAGGCTTTTTTGACGAGGCTTTCGATGCAAATGGCCGGGTCAGGCCCCATTATAAGAAGTTGATTAAGAGATTTAACCAGCTTTCGCATGATGAATTTGACCAGCGCCGGTTATTGGCGGATACCTTCTTCCTCAATCAGGGGGTGACGTTCACGGTTTATTCCGATAAACAGGGGACCGAACGGATTTTCCCCTTTGACCTGATGCCCCGGATCATCCCGGACAATGAATGGAAACGCATCGAAAAGGGTCTGATCCAGAGGATCACCGCCCTAAACCTCTTTCTTCACGATATTTATCACGGCCAAAAAATCATTAAGGACAAGGTCATCCCGGAGTATTACATCCGGGAAGCGAAACATTTCCGGCCGGAATTCATGGGATTTAATGTCCCGCGTAATATTTATATCCATATCTGCGGCACGGACTTGATCCGGGACAATAATGGGGAATACCTCGTCCTCGAGGACAACGGGCGCACGCCCAGCGGGGTGTCTTACCTGCTTGAGAACCGAAATACGCTGAAAAATATTTTCCCGGCACTTTTCGAGCATTATTCGGTACGCCCGGTGGAGAGTTACCCACAGGAGCTGCTGAAATTACTCCAGTACATCTCGCCACACCAGAGGCCTGACCCCAATATGGTGGTCCTGACCCCGGGCATTTATAATAGTGCGTATTTCGAGCATTCTTTCCTCGCCCGGCAGATGGGCATCGAGATCGTCGAAGGGCGGGACTTGACCGTCCAGGATGACCACGTGTATATGCGCACGACCAAAGGGCTCCAACATGTGGATGTCATTTATCGCCGGGTGGATGATGATTTCCTCGACCCGAAAGTCTTCCGCAAAGACTCCATGCTCGGGGTCCCCGGACTCGTCGGGGCTTACCGGGCGGGTAATGTCAGCCTGGCAAACTCCATCGGCACGGGTATCGCCGACGACAAGGTCATTTATTATTTCGTGCCAAAGATGATCAAATATTACCTGAACCAAGATCCGATCCTGCCGAATGTGGAGACATTCCTTGCCAGTGAAGAAAAGGACATGAAATATATCATGGAAAACCTGCCAAAGCTGGTGGTCAAAGCCGCCAATGAAAGCGGAGGATACGGCATGCTCGTCGGTCCGCACTCGACGAAGGCTGAGATCGAGAAATTCCGCCGCCTGATCAAGGGTAACCCCCGAAATTACATTGCCCAACCCACCATTTCTCTCTCTCGTCTGGGTTGTTATTGTGACGGGGAATTCGAAGGCCGTCATATCGACCTGCGCCCGTACATCCTTTATGGAGAGAAAGTCACGATTATCCCCGGGGGCCTGACCCGAGTCGCCCTGAAAAAAGGTTCGCTCGTGGTGAATTCCTCCCAAGGGGGCGGAAGCAAGGATACCTGGGTACTGGAAGGAGACCAATAATATGCTCAGTCGCGTCGCCGAATGTTTATTCTGGATGAGTCGTTATGTCGAGCGGACCGAGGAGATCGCCCGGTTCGTCGAGGTCAATACCCAGCTCATGCTGGACATTCCCCCGGCACAATCCCAGCCCATTAGCTTGGACTGGCTGCCGCTCGTCGAGTGCCTCGGGGAAAAGGCGAATTTCAAAAAACTGCAATATGACTCGGACCAAACAGGGGTGACTGAGTTCCTGGTTTTCTCACGGGAAAATGCGAACTCCATCGTGAGTTGTGTCGCCGCCGCCCGCGAAAACACCCGTACGGTGCGTGAGCAAATCTCTGAGGAAATGTGGGAGGAGATGAATCGCTTTTATCTCTGGCTCATTTCGAAACAATCCCGCCAACTCTTTGAGCGGAATCCCTACGGCTTTTTCCGGGAGATTGTCCGGTTCTCTAATGGATTCCGCGGGGTGACTGACTCGACCATCGACCACGGGGACGGCTGGGAATTCATCCAGATCGGGCGCTACATCGAGCGTGCGGACAAAACATCGCGTGTGATTGATGATAAATTCCACCTACTGACTCAAAAGAATAAGGATGCCGGTCGGATGATCGTGCAGTGGAATGCGATTTTGCGGAACCGCAGTGCTTCCCAAGCGTATCAACGCCGCTACAAAGCGGAGGTCGTCGCCCAACGTGTCGCGGAGCTCTTGCTGCTGTCGAATAGTTTCCCGCGATCCGTGCTGCATTGTGTGCGACGGGTGGACTGGGCTTTGCGCCGCCTATCCGGGGCGGGTGAGTGGGGCTTTCTGAACCGGCCCGAGAAAGTCAGTGGGCGCCTCATGGCGGAGCTGAGCTTTAGTGAGGTCGATGACATTTTTGCCAAAGGCCTGCACCAAGTCGTCGACGGGATACAATCCTCCTTAAATGAAGTCGGGGCCGGATTATACGAGAGTTATATCACTTATAGCCACCCCCGTTTTGTCCCCGATTCCCGTCACGGGAATGTGACCGTGCAGTTAACCCAGAGCCAACAATAAAGATCACGCGCGAGCTTGTCAGCCGGGCGTTTTCTGGTGAAGATCATCTTTTCCCTGACTATGAGCGAAGTATCCCCCATGACCAAACCCGTGCTGCAATCCGCTCGTAACCGTAAGGGCACCGAGCTCGAAGAGATCGCCTTGTCCATGGGTGTGGCGCGGGGAGTCTATGATCAGACATACGGGGCTTTGCAATTACAGGCCGGGTACGCCGCACGAGTGAAATCTCAGGGCCAGCGGCTGATGGAAGAGCTCGGGGTCACCTCATTACTTTATACCGACAAAAATGATCCCGACCATGTGGTGCCCTTTGATCCCTTTCCCCGGGTGATCGACTCGAAAGAATGGTTATTCCTCCAGAAAGTGGCGACCCAGAGGATCGATATCTGGAATGCATTTTTCCGCGACATCTACGATTCCCAAGAGATTTTAAAATCAGGCATCGTGCCCTTCCAGATTATCTATGACGATCCCCGTTACCAGAGGACGGCCGTGGGCGTGCGTGTGCCGCGCGATATATATGTACACATCGCAGGCATCGATTTCGCCCGGAATCCCCAAGGCCAATGGGTCGTCATCGAAGACTCGGTCTCGAACCCCACCGGGATGAGCTACGCCATGCAAGTCCGCAATGTCCTGCGCCAGACCTGCTCAGACCTGATGGACCTGGCCGATATCAGCTCGTTAAACTCTTTCCCGACCGAGCTCCTCGAGCATGTCCGCTCGTTTGCTGTGAGCAGCCTGGGTGAACCCCGTGTGGTGATGATCTCGGCTGGTGTCTATGACCAGACTCATTTTGAAAATACATTCCTCGCCCGGCAGATGGGTATCCCCCTGGTCCGGGGCGGGGACTTGATCGTGCTGAATAACCGCGTGTACTTTAAAACCATCAGCGGCCTAGAGCCTATCGATGTGATTTATTGCCGGATGGATGATTGCCTACTGGATCCGGTTTCATTCCGTCAGGAAAGTATGGCCGGTGTGCCGGGGCTCATGACCTGTGTGCGCAAAGGCACCGTGTCGATCGTGAATGCCGCTGGCACAGGCATCGGGGATAACCGCGCGCTGATGGCATTCCTGCCCCAGATGGCGAAATTCTACCTCGGGGAGACCTTGCTCATTCCCTCGGTGAAAAGGTACTGGCTCGCTGACCATGACCAGTGTGATACGATCCTTTCGGATATCGACCAATACATGATTTTCAGGGCTGTCGAGTGCGATGACGATTTAAATAAATGGGACTGCTCGACATTTTCCCCCGAGCAAATAGCGCGGGTCAAGGACATGATCCTGTCGCGGCCACAGGATTTTGTCGCCGAGCAAAGGTGTGCAAATAGTAAATTACCCGCGATCACTGGACAGAGCCTGGATGAACGCCACTGCGGCATGAGGATTTTTGCTTTTGGCGGGCGCACGTACCGCCAGCAACCGATCTGTGCCTTGACCCGTTACGCCATCGACGCAGGTTCAAATATCATCTCCACGGGTCTAGGTGGTGGGATCAAGGACACTTGGGTGCTCAGGGGTGAAGATAAAGCCGCCGAGGAGTTACCCTTATCCTTCTCGATTCCTCAACGCCGTATGCGTCTGGGTAGCCGGATCGCGGAGAATCTTTATTGGATCGGTCGTTACATGGAGCGCGCGGAAAATATCACCCGCATCCTACGCGTGATCCTCGATGTCCAGTCGGATGAGCAGGCCCGGCGGAATCCCCAGGAATGGGCCCCATTATGGGAGGCCATGGCCACTGCTACCGGCCACCCGACGAATTTTTTCAAGAAACAGAAATTCATCCGCCGGAATGTCTTGTCTCATTATACGCTTTTGGACGGCTCAAATGCTTCCTCCGTAGCAAATTGCGTACAGTACGTGCGCGATAACGCATTAAGCACCCGGGAGGCCGTCACGCCCGAGCTGTGGGCGATCGTCCAGGACCTTTACCAGATGATGGACGAGGCCCAGGTCTGGGGAAACCAGGTCGCGACCTTGGACATGCTCCGTACCCAGGAGCTCCAGGATAAAATCCTCAATCAATTTGACGCGCTCACGGGTTGCGCAACAAAGACCATGCTGCATAATGATGCCTGGCACTTTTTGCAAATGGGCATTTATATCGAACGCGCAAAAACAACCCTCCTGCTGATGCGTCAAATCCTGGCAAAACGGGGCAGTGAAGAGTCAAAATCGGATTCCGGATTAGAAGCCCTTTTGCGGATGCTCTCGAGTCTTTATGCCTACCGCAGTTTATACCAGACCCGACCCACTGTCCAACGGGCGTCCCGTTTACTCTTGCAGGATGCGGATGTCCCCCGGTCTGTGCTTTTTTGCCTGCACCATGTTGAATTTGGACTGGAGAGTGTTTTCGGCAAAAATCGGCATGACGAAATCAATACCCCATTGAAAGTCTGCCAGAAACTCAAAAGCAAGGTGGACTTTGCCGACTTGGATATCTTTTTCTCCGGTGAAATCGGCAATAAACCCTTATCCATCGTGAAATTCATCGATGAACTCTCTAATGACACAACAAACCTGGCTGTCGTCATCGCGGATTATTACCTGCACCACCAGGCTTTTAACGTGATCCAATAAAATGTTTTTCCACATCCAACATACCACTGAATACAGTTACTCCGAGCCGGCCTCGGAATCTTTTAGCGAGATGCGTTTGCGCCCGCGGGATTCTCGCCACCAAAAGGTGTCGCGTTTCCTCACGCAAATCAAACCCTTTGTCCCGGTGGACAGTTACACCGATTATTTCGAGAATTATGTCGAGGTGGTTTCCGTGCCTTTCCGGCATAACCACCTGATCGTGAGTTCTTGCTGTGATGTGGAGACCCTGCCTTATTCCGACCCCTTGACCGGGCTGGTCCTCACCGTTAATGAGTCGCATTATTTGCAGCGCCAGAATCAAAGGACACTCCACGATTTCCTCGGTACGTCCCGGTATATCCAGTTCACCGATGAGACTTTTGCGATTGCGAAACGTTTTGTGGACTCGACATCCCCCTTTGGACCCTCGGTCAAAAATCTTAATGAATACATTTATCAGACATTTAAATACACGCCCGGGGCGACGGATGCGCATACGACCGTGCGTGATTTCCTGTCCCGTAAAGAGGGTGTCTGCCAGGATTTCGCCCACTTTATGATCTCTGTCTTGCGTTGTGCGCGCATACCCGCCCGTTATGTGAGCGGATATATCGAGACAGATTCCCTGATGGATGGCGCGGTTCATGCTCCTGATCAAGAGGATCTCGTCGGGGCGACCGCGAGCCACGGCTGGGTCGAGGTCTATGCCCCGAACGGACACTGGGTCGGCATTGACCCGACAAATAATATGATCCAGGGCGAACGCCATATCGTCATCGGTAGCGGACGCGATTACGGGGATGTCCCGCCGATGAAAGGTGTCTTTAAAGGTTCCAGTAGTCAAACACTCAAAGTCACAGTCAAAGTCGTCAGGGAAGAACCCTCCCTGTCCGATAATGAACGGATGGGTTAAATTATGATCTTAGACGTCTATCACAGAACACGATATACCTACCTGCAACCGGTGACATTTGGTATCCACCGTTGTTTCATCCGCCCGATCGAAGGCCATGACCTCAAAATCAAATCCTCGCGCCTGGACATTTCACCCGCCTACCAGATCCGTTGGGTCCAGGATGTGTTTAATAATTGTGTGGCACTGCTGACATTTGAAAAACCTTTGGATGAATTAGTTATCGAAAGCGAGGTCGTCGTCGAGCAGTTTAATACGAACCCGTTTAATTTCGTCCTCGATAGGCATGCGGTAAACCTGCCCATGCAATATACCGATGAGGAGAAACTCGATATCAGCCCTTTTCTCCTGCCATTCTCCCTCACCGACGCGGCCGATGTCCGTGCCTGGATATCCCCTTTCCTCGACATGAATGGCCAAGCCTCGACGATGAATTTCCTGACGGCGCTCAATAGCTCGGTGCCCATGTATTTTTCTTATGCCCGACGTGAAACCCCTGGGGTGCAATCTCCCTCCGAGACCCTGCGCATCCGCAGCGGGTCCTGCCGGGATTTTGCGCTCTTGATCATGGAGGCGGCCCGGACGATGGGTTTGGCGGCGCGTTTCGTCAGTGGTTACCTGTGCGGGAATGATGATGTCAGCCAGCAAGCCGCGGCGGGGGCGACCCATGCCTGGGCGGAGGTGTACCTGCCGGGGGCCGGCTGGAAAGGTTTTGACCCGACATGCGGGAGGCTCGCCGATGATTACCATATCCGTGTGGCTGTATCGCGGGAGGCCTATCAAACGCTTCCCGTCAGTGGATCTTATGTAGGCGACCCGGGCCTTTTTTCGGGCTTGGAAATCGATGTAAAAGTGCAAAAAATATCATGACTATGATCGAACATATTAATTCATTAGGCCGCGCTGCGGATGAGGTTTTTAAGAAAAACGGGGTGATCCTCACTCAAGGGGGTGAACCGACTTTTGTCCCGGAGAATACGGAGGCCGCCGAATGGAATACGGCAGCCCTAGGTCCTGAAAAAATAAAACTGGGCCGTTCACTCGTGCGGTGCTTCGCGGAGAAATCCTACCCGGGTGCGCTGGTCATGCAGACTATCGGTAAACATTATCCGGGGGAAGCCCTGCCGCGCTGGTGCTTGGGCATTTATTATTTTAAAAATGGGCAACCGTTATGGAATGGCCTCAGCCGTTTTAAATTTGACCAATCCAAAACAAAACAAACCGCTGACCCCGCCCTTTTAGTCTTATTAGCTGAGCAACTTGCGCAGCACCTCGGACTGGCGAAGGAAATGGCGCAACCCGCCTTTGAAGATGTCGAGGGACAAATGCGTTTTGCCGCAAGCAAAGGCGAGACCGTACCCCTGCCAGTATTCCACCGGGGCAAGGAATCATTTGTCGTACCGGACTTTGCTCATGCACCGGACTCCGACAAGTGGAGGACGATGTGTACACCAAAGGGATATGTGTTGCCCTTGGATTTTGAGGCCGGAAAATGGCGTTCAGAAAAATGGACTTTCGATCTCTCAGACGAGATCACACTCGTCCCGGGTGAGAGCCCGATTGGCCTGCGCCTGCCCTTGAGCAAATTACCCCAGGACACCATCCTGACAGCCCTCACCGTCCAGTATAATGACGAGGGCGACTTATGCATCTTTTTGCCTCCCGTCAAAAGCCAAGCGGCATTCCTTTCCTTGACGAAGTCCCTGAATGAAACCGTCACCGCTCTGAAGTGCCCGCCGTTTATTCTGGAGGGTTATCCCCCTCCCTCCTCAGACGAGATCGAGAAACTCACGGTGATTCCCGATCCCGGGGTCCTAGAGATTAATCTCCCCCCGACAAAAAACTGGGATGAACAGGAGCGTTTCAGCAAATTGCTTTTCCATTGCGCTGAGCAAGCGGGCCTACGTCCGTACAAATACCAATTCAGCGGGCGCAAAGTCGCCACGGGCGGGGGTTCACATATTATCCTCGGGGGCCCATCCTTGGAGGAGAATCCTTTTTTGAAATGTCCCCGGTTGCTCCCGAGTTTCCTGCGATTTTTCCAGAATCACCCGGCTCTATCATTTATTTTTACAGGGCTCTTTCTCGGGCCTTCCTGCCAGGCCCCACGTGTGGATGAGAGTTTTTACGACCTGCTCTATGAGCTGGAGATTTCCCTGCGCGCGATCGAAGCCATGCCGGCCCCGGCTTCCCCGGAAAAAATCGACATGATCCTGCGCAATTTGCTCCTCGACTGGAATGGTAATACGCACCGGGCCGAGATCAGCGTGGATAAATTTTATAATTCATACCTGCCAAATGGCCAGCTGGGCTTGATCGAATTCCGCGCATTTGAGATGATGCCCACACGGGAGCTCTTCCTCGCGCCGCACTTACTCTTGCGTGTGCTGGCGGCTTGTTTTATCCAGAGCCCGTATGAGGGGGCCCTCGTTGATTTCGAGCACAGGCTCCATGATGAATTCGCCATGCCCTATTTCCTTAAACGCAATTTGCGCTCGGTCATCGCATACATAAATGAATTTGGCTTCGACATGAGGGAAGACCTTTTTGACGGTATCATCGACTTCCGTTATCCGGTCATTGAGAAATTCAGTATTCCCGGTGCGGAGTTCATTTTGCGACAGGCGGTGGAGTCGTGGCCCGTGCTGGGTGAGCAACCCACCGCCGCCGGGACTGTGGCCCGGTGTGTGGACAGTTCGACCGATCGTTTAGAGGTATTCATCAAAGCGGAGAAAGCTTTTGAGTTCCCGGTCCTTTCGGTGAATGGTTATCGTGCCCCTCTGGTGATGCAAGGGGAACACGAAGCGGTTTGTTCCATCCGATACAGGCTCTTTGACCTGACCCACTCACTCCAGCCCCAGGTCAAGGCGCATTCCCCCCTCACCTTTGAGCTCATCGACCGCCACACGGGCAAGATCGTCCATGCTTTTGATTATTTGAATTGGAAACCTAAAGCCAGTTCTTACGACGGATTACCTCGTGATGAACGCGAGGCTCGTGAACGCGTCGCCGAAAGGTTAAGCATTTGCCCCGAGAAAAATGACCAAATCTCGGAGCCACAAGCTTTTCACAGCCATAAACGGGCTCCTTATACCCTCGACCTGCGGGCCGTACCCCTGATCAAAGAAGAGTAGAGCAGCCTTTGATGGTGGGACAGAGTGGAAAAATACCTCTAGCGCATCCACCTAAATGGGGTTATCTCGTATTAAATCGATATGACGGAGAGCTTACAGCCGGGGCAATACCCTGCACAATATGAATCCAGCGCGACTTTCCCGGGCCGGCTAAAGGCTTATGTCCGCCCGATCCGCCCCGATGACGACGGCCGGTTAAGTGCGCTTTTTGCGTCGCACTCCGTAGAAACGATTTACCAGCGGTATTTCACCCACCTCAAACAAATTCCTACCGAACTCCTCAAAAAATTTGTATCGGTGGATTATGTTAATGACATGGCCCTCGTGGCCTTTCGTAAAATCAACGGGGAGGAGAGATTCATCGCCGTTGGACGTTATTTTAAAAACCCTACGACGCAATTTGCGGAGGTCGCTGTCACCATCGATGATCCCTACCAGAAAAAAGGCATCGGTACATTCTTGCTCGAAAAGCTGAAACAAATTGCTTTGGAAAATGGCATCAAAGGTTTTACCGCCTCCATGCTCGCGACCAACCAGGGGATGATCCACCTTTTTAGCCATGTCCTAGGCAAACACGAGGCCCGTTATGCCGACGGCCTTTATTATGTCCGTAAACAATTTGCCCCGGACAAAAGAAAAGTTCCCCCCGTAAAGACGACAAAAAACTAAAGAGTGATTTTGCGCAAACGCTCAAAGGAATATTGCCCGTGTTCCCTGATTTTGTGGAGGGCAAGCGGCCCTCACTTGCCGAATGTCGGATACCGTAAGTTTGGCACAGAGGTCGGCCATCAGTTCAGATTGGTTCGTAGCGATACGAAAAAGTCGCTGATAGTAGGGTGTGAGGGTAGCCACAGATCGGGCGGGCGAGCGTATCCAACACCCGAAGGAACCCTTCACCTGCCTTGAACGCCATCGGGGCAATTTGCTCAAAAACGGCGGGGCGGGGTTTCTCGCGAAGTCTGGGAAGGCCGCAGAGCCCCGTTGCTGTCTGTCTGATGTCACCCTGAAACTCTGGCCCGTGGCAAGCAGGGCCGCTTGCCCTACACGCAGAGAGTCATTTCAGAGTTCAGAGAAGAATCCCAAAATGAGAGAAAAAAGTTCCTGAGGATTTAGCCTGATGGAGTTGGGAGGTTTTATCCACAGATTGCACCGACTGCCACAGATTATTTTGACTGAGGGGCCTCATGTGTTCCCATGCCAAATCGGGAAAGGTCAGGTAAATAGTTCCAGATATGTACGGAGTCACAGCGAGCGGAAGCTCGCCCTACAGCGGAAACAAATTGCGTGGAGATTCCAGAAAGGCTTGAGCCTTCCTCGATATGGACGAGCGGAAGCTCGGGTCCATCCAGTTGACGGGCAAATTGCTTTGTGATTGCGCAAAGCTTGGGGGACCTCGATCCGGATGAGCGGGAGCTCGGGGTCCCTCAGAGCAATTTGCGCGGTTTATCGGTTGCTTAGCGATTCGAACGGAAACCACCCATAAAATAGGCGATTAAAGCGATCAACAGGAGCAGACCGACGAGTCCACCTCCGATAGCTGGGCCGCCTAAATAAAAGCCGCCGCCACCGAAGAGAAGGAGTAATACGAGTAGTACAATGATTATGTTCATCCAAGTAGTGTACCTTTGGTGAGGGGCGCTTACTATGGGGTCTTCACCTACCGAGGAAAATCAGGCAAATTGCGCGGTGATTTCAGAAAGCTTCAGGCGGTCTCGATCCGGACGAGCGGAAGAAAATTGTGATCAAGTCCGAGGTTACGGGAGGTATCATTCCTTATTAATGACTACGGGGATCGCTTCGCACATGGTGCGCCAGCCGGGGAAATTCCATTTATTTGGGAAGTCGCGGCATTGTTGGGGTTTGACCGGGTTAATTGAGCAATTTGCGCCATCAAGGAGGATACATTCCCCGTTGGGCTTTTCGGTGAGGGTGAGTCCGCGGCGGTCTTCACGGAGTGTGGTAAAGTTTTCGACGAATTCCTCGATATCGAGATTCATGAACCGAGCAATTTGCACGACATCATCATCCGTGATGGGGACTTCACCGGGCCATTTACAGCAATTTGTGCAGCGCTGACATTGATAATAAACCTCGCTCATGAGGCTGATATCAACCCATAGATAAATCCAAAATACCACTCTCTTTTTTCCCAGACGACGAGTTTTTTATGTCTCGTTTTTGGTTTGATACCACCGACTGGAAGGCGGTAACATCTATCCCGAGAAACTCTGGGGGCGGGGGCTCCGAGCTTCTAGCCGGCTTTGAAGCCGGAGCACAATACTAATCCACCGTTTTTAAGGACGGTGGCTGTTGAATTCTTTAAAGACAGGAGGCGACCTATCGTCTGGGCTTTATGAAAACATGGATTATTTATGCGGTTTTATCGATGATTTTTGCGGGGGTCACCTCGGTCATTGCAAAAATGGGGTTAACCGGCATTACTGGTGAGCTCGGCCTGACAGTGCGAACCCTCTTTGTTTTTGTTTTTATCATGAGCTTCGCCTACTTTACGGTTCCTCCCTCCCAGATTTCGGGATTATCGCGGGGAAATTATCTGTGGCTCGGTCTTTCTGCGGTGACGACCTCGCTATCGTGGATTTTTTATTATAAAGCACTCAAACAGGGGGAAGTCTCGACCATCGCCTTGATCGACAAGGGCAGTATGATCGTGGCGGTGATCTTGGCCTATTTCATTCTCAAGGAGCAAATCACCGCACGCACCTGGGCCGGGGGCGCGCTGATGGTCGCCGGACTTTTAATCATCGCGAAGAAGTAATCTGGTTATCCTAGGAGAAACGATATTATTTCCCGGGGATCATGAATTCAATCGGGACCTCGACCTCGCAGGCCATGGCGAACGCACCGGCTCTTGCCGGATGAAAACGCCAGCTACGAACCGCTTTTTCAGCGGCTTTATCGAGGGAATCATTGCCGGACCCCTTTGTGATCCACAAGCTCTCGACGCGGCCTTCTGCGTTGACCCCCACACGCAGGAGGACAAGGCCTTCGACTTTATTACGTAAGGCATCAGCCGGATATTTCGGGGGGGGATTCCGCATATAATCGGGTTTTGCCGCGACATCAGCGCCGCTCGAGGAGCGCATCGTGGTTTTATCTTTTCCCGGGACGGGTGAACTGCCATCACCGGTGAAACCTGATTTTGTCGCGGCGGCTTTAGGTTTTTCTACGGGCTTTTGTTTTTGTGGGCTTGGCTGTGGGATTTCCGGGGTCGGAACCGTCATTTCCGGTGGGGAGTCCTCCGGGACCGGGATTTCTTCGGGGACAGGAGGCAGCTCCTCTTGAGCAATTTGCGCTTCCGCGGGAGGAGCGGCGACCAGGTCGACATCGACTCCGGCTTGGCCGATCTCTAGTCCGTATTCCGGTGGTGCCACGATCGCGATACCAAATACCAAAATGACCAGGGCATGCAGCACAAGGGAGATCAGTCCGCTTTTAGCATAATGCGGGTCATTCCATTTCGACGCAATTTGCGGAAATCTTTTCCGGGTAGGGCGGGGATGGAGAGTGGCTGGCATGGGTGGGAAAGGGCATACGGCTGAGGGCCCTGTAAAAAAAATATTTTATTCCGTGGGTTTGGTTTGTATGGCGACCTTGGTGATGCCCGTTTTCCGGATTTCATCCAGGACCGTGACGGCATTACCAAAAGGGGCTTCGCGGTCACCATTGATATAGACCCGGAAATCGGGGTATGTTGATTTGAGTATTTTGAGTTTTGCGATCAAAGCCTCTTGGGCGAGGGGCTCTTTGTCGAGGTAGAGTTCCCCATTTTGGGCGATCGTGACGGTGGCACTGTCCTTGCGGTCGTCCTGCGAGGACGTGGTCGCCACCGGCAGGTTGACCGGGATCCCCTTATTCTGGATCATCGACAGGGACACCATCATGAAAGTCGCCAACAGGAAAAACATGATATCGATGAAAGGAATAATCTCGATACGCGGTTTTTTATGATGGAGGGGGGAAGGGATTTTCATGCGGAATGGGGGATTCCCGATTCAGGATTTTTTAATATCACTAATTCCAGATGATTCGAGGCATCCTCGAGTTCGCGTCTGATTCGTTCGACTCGGAAGGTAAAATAGTTATACGGGACGACGGCGATAATGGCGACACCCAGGCCGAAAGCCACGGCAATCAGGGACTCGGCGATACCCCCGGTGATGACGTGTTGTTGCGCGGCCAAATCCCCGGTGATCACACCGAAAGAACGCATCATACCGACGACCGTACCGAGGAGACCCAAGAGAGGCCCCAGGGTGATCGCAGTATCCATGACTACCAGTCCACGGGAATAACGATCCAGCTCGCGGCTGGCCTGTTGCACGAGGGCATTTGCCAGGGAGGAGTAACGATGCTCCAGACCGTAAGTCAGCGTGCGCGCGACGAGATCAGGGGAGCCATGGCCGACCTCGACTGCACTGTCGAGATTACCTTCCTCCACCGCATGGAAAATGGCATCCACGGTTTTCGGTTGGCGGCGTGACATCTCGGCCACCACAAAAAGAATGCGTTCGATCACCACGGCAAATGTGATCAGGGAAAGGATCAGAATCGGCCACATGATCGGCCCGCCTTTGAGGAATAATTGAAGAATCATAGTTGGATATCTTTTTTTAAGTTAGTAATGAAGACTGTTACAATTTTCAGAAATAAGTCAAAACATAAAGTGAGACTAATACTCATTATCAATAAAATCTTTAAAAGGTTGATCGTTAAATGCTTGGAGATAAAGGCATTTCCTATGCTCAGGAAATTGATTAAAAGTGCCGTTTAAGCACTTCTTTTAAAAAAAACACCTGCCGGACACGAGTACTCCCAAGTGCCCGACAGGTGAACTAATGACTAACCTATCGACTACCAAAAACTTAAAATGACAGGCGGAATCCCGCATAAAAATTCCGGCCCGCGGCGGGTTCGATCCCGTCGGATCGCACACGGGAATAATAGTCATCGTTAAAGACATTATTGACCCCACCGAGCAGGGTCACAATATCCTTATAAACGGCGGCTTGGAGGGAAAAGTCATAGACAGCGTATCCCGGGACGATAGCGACACCATTGGCCGGGAGATTCGAGTCCTGCCAGTATTGTTGATCGACGATCTGGCCTGAAAATGACATGATCACCTTGCCTTTATAATTATAGGTGGGTCCAAATTTAACGAGGTAGGATGGGGCGAAATCCGGCGTTTTTCCCGTGAGGGGACCCGCGTAAAACTGTGCATCGAGCAAGGAAACGTTGGCATTCATCACGAGATTACCGTAACGCTCAACAAAACTTTTTTGCCCTTTCTCGACCGGACTAACGGAATCAACCAGCGCAAAGAGATCGAGTTCCGCCGCTGCATCCCAGCCCCGGTAATAAGCACTCCCGCTATTGCGGAATTGTGAGATGCCGGGGGAAACTGTGACGTTGCCAAATTGATCAATGTAATCGGTCAGGAAAAAACTCGTGTCGTAGGCAAAGTAGGGGAGGGGTGAACCGCGCACGCCGAGTTCATAACTATAAGTATGCCCGGCTTGGATGTCGGTGGCCGCGAGGGAGTTCCCCGTCGGGGCGAGATTATCAAAGCCCGGGGGCTTGTACCCCTCGGAGAAATTAAAGTAAGCATTATTAGCATCATCCAGATCGTACTGGATGCCGAAGCCGAAGAGGGGAACCGTTTCCGTTTCATTCATATTAATGAGTGGGGCCGTCGTTTTATCGGCATTAAAAGTCTCGTTGACTTGGTTATTAATGGTGTCGATGCGCACGGCGGGAATCAGTGAGAGGTGACCAAAGGTAAATTTATTTTCAGCAAAGACCGCCCCATAAGTGGTGTAACGATCCATGATATAACGGGTATTCCCTTGGTATCCGCCGACCGCACCCCTTTTTTGTGAACGGGGACTGTCATTATAATATGCAGTGAATCCTGCCGTGAGGGTATGCTCATTCCCCCAAGCTTCCCAGTTATGGGCGACGCGGGCATCAAAACCAAAGGAATAGAATTCTTGCAGGTCGATGGCGCTATTGCCCAGCGAGATGCGCGCTCCATTAAAGCGTTCACGTGAACTATAACGGGAGGTGTACCCGCCCCAGGTTTTAGCCGTTAAAAGTGTGTCCTCGGAAAAGCGGTGTTCCAAGTGCAATGAACCGATGTAGCGGTTCCAATTCAACCCATCACCCGGGGTGAGTGTTTGGTAACGATTCTGTGCAAATTGCGCAGCGCTCAGGCGCCCGGCTTCCTCAGATTGGCTTTCAAAGGCGTCGAGTCCGAAAGTCAGTTTTGTGTCGGTAGTGGGATGCCAGACGAGTTTCATATTTCCACCATTCATCCCGAAGCCGCCATTGGAGCGGTCCCCGTCGGATTGGTTATGAGTGAAAGCGGCAATGTAGGAGAAGTCGCCCTCGGTGCCGGAGACTTTGGTGAATGAATCGTATTGGCCATAGCTGCCAAAGACCTGGTCGGTCGAGAAGGACCAGCCCCTGTCCATGACCGGGTCGATCGTCACATAGTTGATCACAGGGCCGGGTTGTGGCCCGTAGAGGAGGGCTGAACCGCCGCGGATGAATTCAATCTTTTTCACGTATTGGAGGGGGGTACTGTAATAGGATGTCGAATAACCGAAAATATTATTCTGGATCGGGATGCCATCTTGGAGCATCAGGATGTCTTGGCTTTCATGGGGATCACCGATCCCGCGGTAGGTGATATTCACGATGCCGCGGTTCTGCACCTCGGAGATAAAAACCCCGGGGGTGAGAGAAAATGCCTGACGATAGTTGTTATCGGGAATCACCGGCATTTTTTCCAAATCGGTGACGGTTGTTTTTTTCCCGGCGTAAATAGCCGTGCGATCCACGTCAGGCATGAATCCGGTCGCAAAGGCACTATCGGTGGTACCATAAACCGACACCTTATCAAGTTTCGTCACTTTTAGTCCTTCATCAGTCACAGGCGTTTTCAAACGGGCAGAAGCGGGTGAATTGGTTGATTGGGCATTTATTACGAGCATACTGGCCAAGAGTATGGTGAAACAAATTGCGCGTATTTTCATCAGTTTTTTCATGGATGGGTCCGGTTTTTAGATTTTGTTTGGAGGTTGGAATTCGTAGATAAGACTGAATCTCATTATCTGTCAAACTGAAACTGAGACCCTGTCTCACAAATCAGGAGATGTGAAAAAATCATAAGTATCTATTTTGTAATGTATTATGACTTTACAGGAAGAATGATAAAAATATTTATTTATCAAAAAATAGGTGAGCAGGTCTCAAAGGAAAACGTAAAAACACATTTAAAGAATTCAAAATACTAAAAGACAAATGCGCCTAAAATAATCAGGAAAATCCCGTAAACCGCGCCCGCATAAGCTAAGGGGATGAGTAAATGACGTAAAAGGATTTGATTGATCCAATCGCGCAGGAGGTAGGGTTTCCCCACGAGGAACATCCCCAAAATAATCCAGATGTAAGCCATCGTCACGAGTATCAACCGAGTGGCCTCTTCGCGCAGGAAACAAGCCTTTAAGACCGGGCACGCCGCAAGCAGTAATAAACAGCCCAGCATTCGTACGGCGAGGAATTGAGGGGCAAATTTCCAAAGGAGAAAATAAACAACGGGGGCTACCACGAGCAGAGGTGTGCGCCAATTCTGGAAATTACCGATTTTCAGATTCCACAAGACCCAGAGTGTCCACGCCACACAAATAGCCATGAGGACCAGCGCGCTCGCCTGGTCACGTGGGAATTTTTTTAGCCATTTCGAAAAAGCTTCTTTTTGAACCGCGGCAAAACCGTGGGAGACCAGATAGATCACGCCGAGCAAAATGCTCACGGCTTTTAAGGAAAGATTTGCATACAGGATATCGGCTAAAAACATAGGCACCATAATGAGTAACAGAACCGCCACCGTATTCAAGCGCGGATGCCATAGAATGTTTTTCCCCGTAGTATCCCCGGTGGGAGGCACCGGGATGAATATTCCTGAGTCCCACTCCTGTCGAGGGGATCAAAGACAAGAGAGCAAATTGCTTTTTTAAAAATCTGTGCAAAACTTTGTGTAGTTGCGCGAAAAAAAATAGGATAGACTTATGAAAACATCAATCAAACGGACCCGGATCATGGGCAATGTCGAAGGGGTTTCTTTCCTCCTACTTTTGGGAGTGGCCATGCCTTTGAAATACATTTGGCACATGCCCCTGGCGGTGAAGCTCGTAGGCTGGATCCACGGGGTACTCTTTATTACTTTTTGTTTTTGCCTACTCCACACTTTTATCACGGCGAAATGGAGTCTCTGGCAAGCGGCAAAAGTTTTTATCGCCTCCCTGCTTCCCTTTGGCCCTTTTCTTCTCGACCATTCATTAAAGGACGAAGAAGAAAAACCGTAATTTCCCGCGGTATCAGGTTCATTACATTCCCGGAGCCAAGACCCCCTGGTTTACCTCGCGGACTTTTTCCGGACCGAAAAGGGCTTCGACGAGTTTGAAGGAAAATTCCATAGAGCTGCCAGCTGCGAGGCTGGTGATGACCTTGGCTTTTTGGACGACACGCGCCGAGGAATCTCGGATCGGGGCAATGCCTGCTGGACTGAGATCATTCACGAGTCCTACAGCCCCGGGATGACAAGTGTATGTGGACCCATTCAAAACCCCCGCTTTAGCCAGCACACTCGGAGCCGCACAAATGGCTGCGATCCATTTTTCCGCCCGGGCAAATTGCGCCACGAGAGCTACGACTTTTTCACTGGCGAGTAAATGATTTGTCCCCGGTTGCCCCCCTGGCAAGACAAGCATGTCGTATCCCTCGTGTGAAACAATTTGCTCCAGAGGGACATCCGCCAGATGGCGGGTTTTACGGGAAGCCTCGATCGGGCCTTCCACGAGCCCGGCCACGATTACCTCCGCGCCTGCTCGCCGGAGGATATCGATCGGTGTGATCGCCTCAATCTCCTCGAACCCAGGAGCCAGTATGATCAAAACTTTAGACATCCTTTTAAATTAAATGGGCCGACCCGAAATTGAAAGGGCTTCTTTTCGAAAAAATGATCCTCACTTCGACCGAGAGTTACATCTGAAGTGGTCAGGAGATAAGACGTGAGTTTAAAAAAAAAGCGAGGTAAACAAAATCACTAGAACCCGTATTTCATGCCCATGGTCATGATGTGTGAACCAAAAGGATGAAGGGTGAGGCCGCCGCCGACATCCATGTCGGAAACAGTGGTCAGGTATTTATATTCAGTAAAGAATGAAATCTGGCTGCTGACGGCATATTCCACACCGACGATCCCTTCGACAACGGGTTGAAAATAAGTATTTGAAGGAATGCCCGCGTCCCCCTTGAAGTTAAAAAGGCCCATCCCTGCTCCAGCGCCGAAATACGGGATGAATGTGTCGAAGCGGTAACGACCGAGAGCTTTTGTCATGAAGAAATTTGAATTTTCGATGGTCAATGTCCCGGTTTGACCCGTGGCGACATTCTGATAGGCCCAGCTAGAGTCATTTGGACGGTAAAGATACTCAAAAGCCGTGCTGTAACCGAACTCATTCCGCATCATTTTGGAGTCATACCCGATGCTCACCCCCGCGCCCACTTTCGGGTTAAAGACCATGTTTTCTTTTGGAACAATGGAAGGAGTGGTGGATTGGGTCGTGACTTCACCACCACTGCCAGCGGCATAAATTTCGACTTGGGGGGCGATAAAAAAGCGGCCGGGACGCACGGTGGACGCACCGGAATTATAATAAGCATTATCAACAGCCTTTACATCCCCATAAAAAATACAGGTAATGGCTATCAATAAAGCTGCGATTTTATGTCCGTATACGCTTTTCATTCAATGATTTAATAATTACGTAAAAGAACGTGGAAAGAATGTAAAGCTTATTTAAAAAAAATTAATTTGGATAAATTATTAGATTTTCTAGTTTGCGTAATACATAATCATGGTTATAACCTTCAGAACCCCCTATGGCGCAAATTGATGCTTATTTTCAGGCGATGATGGAATATAAAGCTTCCGATCTCCACCTTGCTACCGGAAGCCCCCCCATCGTTCGTATTAATGGTGAAATTGAAAGAATGGACGCACCTCCGCTTGTCAATGATGAATTAAAAGCGATGCTTTACGAGATCACTCCCGAGCAGAAGATTAAACAATTTGAAGAAACCGGGGACGTGGACTTTGGTTATGAAATCCCCGGGGCCGCCCGTTTCCGGGCAAACTTCTTTAACCAGAAATACGGGGTGACCGCCGTTTTCCGGCTCATTCCTTCCAAAGTCCTGACGGCCGAGCAATTAGGCCTGCCCCCGGTTTGTAAGAAATTCTCCCAGCTCAAAAAAGGGATGGTCTTGGTCACCGGCCCTACAGGTTCGGGTAAATCCACGACACTGGCGGCCATTATCGATCATGCAAATATCACGCGCCAAGACCACGTGATCACCGTCGAGGATCCGATCGAGTTCGTCCATAAAAGCCAACAGTGTTTGATCAACCACCGTGAGGTCGGCCTCCACACCCGCTCGTTTTCAGCAGCCTTACGCGGGGCCTTACGTGAAGACCCGGACATTATCTTGGTCGGGGAAATGCGCGACTTGGAGACGATCGAGCTGGCCTTGACTGCGGCGGCCACGGGCCACTTAGTCTTTGGCACCCTGCATACTTCCAGCGCGTCCAAGACCATTGACCGTGTCATTGACGTTTTTCCGGCGAACCAGCAAAACCAGGTGCGTGCCACCCTTTCCGAAGCATTAAAAGGGGTTATCGCACAAAATCTTTTCCGCCGCATCGACAAGCCCGGCCGTGTCGCCGCCTTGGAAATCCTCGTCGTCGATGAAGCCATCGCGAACCTGATCCGCGAAGGCAAGACCCACCAAATCCCCGGGATGATCCAGATCGGTAAGAATAAAGGGAACCAGCCCTTGGATGACTCCATTTTGAAATGGCTCTCCGAAGGTGTGATCGACCCCATTGAAGCTTACACTAAATGTATTGATAAGAAAAAATTCCGTGGCTTCCTCAAAGAAGCGCCGGAAGATTAAAAAAAAACCCACCAAATAGAGTCCCATGCGTAAACCGGAATTTGATATTATTCTCAATCTCATCCTCGATCTCTTTCCCGAGGTGTCGGATATTAATTTTACCGTGGATAAACCAATGCAGGCCGAAGTCAATGGTGTCCTGACAGCCGTCCCTGTGACCCCGCCCATCGAGCGTATGACGTCTTTCCAGACAGAGTCCATGGCGATGATCATCGTCAATGGCAGTCGCCGCCTTACCGAGGACCTGATCCGTAACGGTTCCTGTGACGCTTCTTACTCACTCGGAGACCGGGCCCGTTTCCGTGTAAATATATTTTCGCAGCGTAAAAATTATTCGATCGTCATGCGTAAACTCCAGACAGTTATCCCCTCGATTGAAAGGCTAAATCTGCCCGAGATTTTTTACGAAATCATCAAGGAAAAAACGGGACTCGTACTGGTGACGGGAGCGACGGGTTCAGGTAAGACGACGACACTGGCTTCCATGTTAGATGCGATTAATAATAGTAAATCCATCCATATCGTCACCCTCGAAGACCCGGTTGAATTCGTCCACCCCCAGAAAGTATCGACATTTAACCAGCGTGAGCTCGGTGACGATTTTTCAAGCTTTGCCACTGGTTTGCGTGCGGCCTTGCGCCAAGCGCCGAAAGTGATCCTGGTGGGGGAAATGCGTGATCGTGAGACAGTTGAAATCGCGCTTTCCGCTGCTGAAACAGGCCACTTGGTCATGAGCACACTCCACACAGTCGACGCAGGACAGACGATTAACCGTATTGTGGGTATGTTCGACCTTGAGGAGCAAAAACAGGTCAGGATGCGGCTTTCAGATACCTTGCGGTATATTGTCTCCCAGCGTCTGGTGCCAAAGATTCCTTCCGGCCGTCAGCTTATCCTCGAAGTCATGGGGGCCAATCTCCGGACAAGGGAAAGTATTGTCCAAGGTGAATCCGAAGGGAAAACTTTCTACGAAATCATCGAGGCTTCCTCGCCTTTCGGCTGGAGGAATTTCGACATGTCCCTCTTACAAGCATACGAAGCGGGTGTCATCAGCGAGGAAACCACCCATACCTACTCGACACGTAAAGCGATCGTCTCTCGCGGCATCGATAATTCGAAAAAATCCCGTGGCGAAAATACGACAAAAGTCTCCGGGTTACGCCTAGAAAAAGAAGTGCAGTAATCCCCGGAGGACTTTTTTTCACCGTTTCCTCAGCCGTTCTTTTGTGCCGGGTCAGAGTATTTTATCTTGGATACCTTCTTTGAGGAGGGTGTAGGACTGGCGCAGTTTCTGCTCGATTTTATCCCAATCGGGAGGAGTCCCTGTGATATGGGTTTGGTCACGGATGGCAGCGGCTTGGCTGCGGAGCAAGGCTGCCTCCGCAATCTGGTTATTCTTTTTCCCGTAGAGTTCAAAATACAAGGCCTCGATCAAGTGGCCGACATTTTCAGGGGAGTTTTCTCCGGCGACCCTTCTGGCTTTCCACCAAGCGAGTTCGGCTTTTGCGACGGACTCAGGGGCGAAATCGGATTTTGTAGCAATACGGATTTTATCATAGGCCCGGCTCAGGTCGGGCAGGACACTTTGTTCATAAGAGCCCTGTGTAGTGGAGAAAATGTAAGCTGCCTTTGCTAAGTCGGTGGCGATATTCAGGGCCTCATCATGGGGAATCCGGAATTGGGTTTGGATGGCCAGGAGTAATTCATTATAGAGGGCGGGATAATCCTTCTTATAATAAGCCTTCCACATCCGCACCTCGATCAAGGCGATTTGCTCGGGATTAATGTCTTGGGGTAAGGCGGCAATCACCCGCCCGCCGGGCAGCAGCAGGTACAGGCAAATCAAAATGGGGATGAGGGATTTTGGGGTGAGTCGGAATCTCATGGTCACCCTTCGATCATGGTTTTCATGATACGATAATTTATCAATGTCCTCCAGCGGCGCGGGAGGAGGCTCAAGAAGGACACGAGGAGTTTATTCCTTAGTCCGGCGATGACGACAGGTTTGCGTCCGAGATTGAGTAATGACTCTCCCACTACGGCCGTGGTGGTCATGTGGAAAAAGGTCGCCCGTACTTTGGCGCCGCTGCGGCGGAAGATATGCGTTTTCGTAGGACCGGGGCAAAGGGCCTGGACATCCACACCATGCGGGCGTAGCTCGGCCCAGAGGGCTTCCGCCAGGAGGAGGTCATAAGATTTTGTCGCGGAATATTGTGTCCAGAAAGGGGCCGCGACATAAGAAGCCACTGAGGAGGTGAAAATAATCCCGCCCCGTTTGGCTTGGGCAAATTCCACGGCAAAATGTTGTGACAAGGCCAAGGGTGTCAGGCAATTAGTATTCAATAGGCCGATTTCTTTTTCAGGGGTGCTTTTGAGTACCCCGCCATGAATGATGTACCCGGCATTATTCACCAAGAGCCGGATCTCCAGATCCTCCGTCTCGATCAGGATCCGTCTCCACGCATCGGCAATGTCCAGGTCGGCGAGGATAATCCGTGTATAAATATTGTATTGTTCGCGCAAATGGTTCGAGAGGGTGTCGAGCTTGGCCATATCCCGCCCGTGCAGGGCGAGGTGGATACCTTCTTTGGCGAGTTGCCGGGCGAATTCTTCCCCGATCCCAGAAGACGCGCCGGTAATCAGGGCCCAAGGGCCGTATTTTTCTTTAAAAGTTTTCATGGATGATTTTCTGTGGCACGATCCCGGTCCGGGATGGGTATATGCAGGATGAAAAAATGGACACGGTAGATTATTGAACAAACTCCAGCTCGATGCGTTGCGGGAGGATGCCCAAGTCGTATCCTTCTTTGAGTAAAAGACTGATGGCATCGCGTCCGCGCTGGCCATAATCGAGGGTTAACTCATTAACATACATGCCGACAAAGCGGTCGGCCAGTGCTGTATCCAGCCCGCGTCCGTATTGCATGGAGTGCGTGACTGCCGGGGCCCGGTGGTCGAGGCTGTATTGGATAGATTCCTTAAGGATGATATTGAGCTGGCGGCGTTCTTCCGGGGTGAATCGTTTATGGATCACATTCCCACCCAGTGGCAGGGGTAAACCACCGGTTTTGTCAAACCACCACACACCCAGATCGACAATCAGGTCGAAGCCTTCCGCGGCGTAAGTCAGCTGCCCCTCGTGGATGAGCAGGCCGACATCAGCCTTGCCGTCTTTGAGTGCGTTAAAGATCTCATCGAAAGGCACAATCACGATTTCCGGTGCTCCCGCCCCATTGTTACCGGGGAGCAATTTGCTCCCCCAGAAGATTTGGAGGGAGAGGAAAGCACTAGTCATGAGTCCGGGTACTGCGATTGTTTTTCCCTTGAGAGAGTCGCGGATTGATGTCGTGTCCCCGGGAGCAAATTGTTTTGTACCGGTCCCGGTTTTTTCCACGAGCATCGGGCCGTACTGGTCACCCATACTCGCGCCGCAGGGCAAAAGGGCGTATTTATCCTGCATAAAAGAATACGCGTGGATCGACACCGCGCTGATGTCGAGATCCCCACGCATGGCCCGTTCATTGAGAGTCTGGATGTCCTGGAGGATGTGGTCAAATTCCCAACCATGGGTCTCGATCCTGTGTTCCTTGAGGGCATAGAACATAAATGCATCATCGGGATCGGGGCTGTGCCCCAGTGTGACAAGACGAGGTTTAATCATACACTCTCTACTAGAGCATAATTCCGCCCCCTTTTCCCATTTATTTTTTCAAGATCTCACCGGAAAGCGGATTTTTTACTGGGATTGATCATTTGGGGCTAGGAGATACCCCCTGGATCGAGCCGTGAAAGTGACGGGCTGGGAGAAAAACTGTCTCCCCGGTGATTGGACGCGGGGAGACAGGGGAAATCTGTTACTTCTTGCTTTTGCCAGCGGCTTGTTTAGTCGCCACGGCTTGCGCCTTTTTTTGGTTGGAAGTGCTGCTTTTAGCTTGTTTTTGTGTAGATTTCTTTTGATTTGATTTCGGAGACTTATCGCCCATATATTTTACTTTTGTGTGAGGTTGACCACTGTGCGGAATATTCATATTCCCACGCTTAGGGGGAAATTATACCCCCATTTTCGAGGATTGTAAATGATAGAAGATGGATGAATCCAAGGATTTAAATTCGTCCAGGAGTTTACTTCGATCTAATGTCGGGCTGCGGAATATTTAACGCCTACAACTTACCATGTGCGTGGATGGTCTCGTAGAGGGTGATGATATTTTCCACGGGACTGACGGGTTGTAGGTTATGGCAGGGGGCACAAATCCAGCGTTTGCCTGCAAAAATGCCGACGGCCTTGAGCACTTCATTGCGTACTTCCTGTACGTCCCCGTAGGCGAGAGTTTGTTGGTTATCGATGCCGCCGTGGAAAATGAGTTTATCCCCAAAGTCAGCGGCCAGACGGTCAAGCTCCATGCCCGTGCAACGCCCTTCCAAAGGATTAAGTATTTCTATTCCAGTAATATTGATCAGGTCAGGAATGACTGAATGGATCGCCCCGTCGGAATGATAGAAAATATGAACCCCATAACTCCGGGCGCAATCAGCCATTTCCTTTTGATAGGGGAGAATAAACTCTTGGATTTTACGTCGACTCATCAAAAGGGAGGTTTGTGAGCCTAGGTCCTCGGCCATATACATGACATCGATGCGGCCTTCACCGACTTCCCACATCCGGCGGTTCACCTCTAGGTGATATTCAAAAATCCTGTCGAGGGCTTCAAACGCAAAATCAGGATTATCGGCCAGATCCATCATGGCCTTTTCCGTCCCGCGCATCCAGCAATACAAAAGAAAAGGTTCATAGTGTCCCCCACAAATAATCCTATCCTCGGGCATCAGGTCGATTTGTTCGGCGGTCTTGTCCCAATCAACATCGTCCGGATTTGGCCAATGGTAGTCGTCGAGTTCTTCAGCATCTTCCATGTGTGAGAGGGGGGTATTTTCCGCCTCTTGGGAGGAGCCGCCAGCGTATTCCACATTCCGGAAACGTAATCCCCAGATATTGGCTTTCGCATCTTCGGGATGGTGATGCACTGTGTGGAGAGGTAATGCACTCCGCCAAGAGTCGATATACAGTTTCTCGGATAATTCGTAGCGGTTATTGGTCCCCGTATGCTTATATAATTTCTGATAAACCTCTGGTGTAGCCCAGATATCGGTCGGGATCCGGTCGGGTTTCTGGTGATTGAATAAGGCAAGCCATCTTTCACGGGGTGTCATATTCTGGGAGCATAAACTGTTTTTACCGGAGTTGTCCGTTTAAAGTTTTACAAAAGGATACGGCGGAGGGGATGATTCAGAGCAAATTACTCTTATTTTTCGGATTCACCCTTGTGCCCCCACTGCGAAATAGTCGAACAAGCCTCTATGACAGACTCAGCCCTGATCTCATTCATCCGGCGGGCTTTGATCATGCGGAATTCATCCTCCAACTCCCCATTTTGGGGGGCGTGGTAACCGGGGACCGTCACAATCCGGTGCGGCGATTTCCACGGATGCCAGTGCCGTTCGATCGACGGCCCAAAAAGCGCAACTGTCGGACATTGGCAAGCGGCCGCTAAATGGCGGGCAGCAGTGTCGATGCCGACAAAAAGCCGGGCCCGGTAGAGCAGCTCGGCCAGCTCCGCCCAGTTCGTCCGGCCCAGTGTCGGCAAACATGCGGGTCCCAAAGCCTCGGCCACGGCCTTAGCTTCCACGGTTTCTTCATGCGCCGGGCCTGTGCTGATTAAAAGATTTTTATAACGGGTCAGGAGGTATTGGCCCACCTTTATCCAGCCCTCGCGGGTCCAGCGGTTAAAACCCTGCCGCGAAGTAATATGCATGAGAGCAAAATCTTCCCATGCGGCTGTTTCCGGCCAGACGCGGGTCGCTTCCCGATTAAATACCAGCGGGGGAATCTCCTCCGGTAATGGCAGGAAAGTCGATACGGTACGGTAATCTTTTTCCACACGGTGGCCCCGTTTATATTCGAAATCCGCGATACTTTTAAAAGCTTGCCGGAAATAACCTTTCATCGGGCGATCCAGCGGGACCGAATACCGGGCCTTTGCCCGGCACAAAAGAGCTAACCACCTTGAACGATCCCCGTCCCCGAGTTCAAACACCGCATCAAAACGGACCTTCCGCAAATTGCTCACGAGCTGGAGGCTGCGCCACCATTGCCCCGTGGTATGGTCCCGGGCCTCTACCGGAGCAGCCGTTAAAAGATGGTCGATGGCCGGGCACCCCGCGAGGATCCCCTCACATCCGCGGCGCACGACGACCCAGATTTTCGCTTCGGGATAAGCTTGCTTCACCGCTTGGAGGGTCGGTGTCAGGATCAAGGAATCACCGATTTGTTTGGGTTTTAAAAAAAGAAAATTCATTCCGGAAAAAATATCTTATATGTTTAACCCCAGCAAATTGCTCACAAGCACAGGTGAAATCAACTCTTCTTTGTGATTCAATGAATCGAACACGCCTCTCTGGGGCGGGCACACACAGATGTCGATGGAAAAAAGAGTCCGGGATAAAAATGGGTTCGGAACCGGGATAGATTTCTTTTTGGGGGCGTGACAAGCGGGGGAGGGATGTTTTGAATCCGAAGTATGATGGAGGAGTGTGAAGGAACAAAGAAGGCGGTGGTGATCGGCGCCGGGCTCGGGGGATTAGCTACGGCGATCCGGCTCCAGGCAAAAGGTTATGACACCGAGGTGCTCGAGCTCAATGACCGGCCCGGCGGGCGCGCGTGTGTGTATGAGCAGGATGGATTCCGTTTCGACGCGGGCCCGACGATCCTGACGGCTCCTTTCTTGATTGATGAGCTCTTTGCCCTAGGCGACCGGCGCACGCATGATTATGTGGATATTGTCCCGTGTGACCCCTTTTACCGGGTGGTCTTTACGGATGGTTCAGAAATCAATTACCGGGGCGGGAAAGAAAACCTGCTCAAGGAAATCCGCCGTTTGAGTCCGTCGGATGAAGCGGGCTTTGAACGGTTTGCCCGGTTCTCGGAAAGAGTTTTTAAAAGGGGATTTATCGACCTAGCCGATCAACCGTTCAAATCCATCTGGGACATGGCCAAGGTAGCCCCTGACATGATGAAGCTCCAGGCTTACCGCAGTGTCTATGATGTGGCGGCCTCGTATGTGAAAGACCCCCGACTGAGATTCATCTTCAGTTTTCACCCGCTTTTTATCGGGGGTTCACCTTTCCAGACCTCAGCCCTCTACGCGATGGTGCACCATCTTGAACTCAAGTGGGGAGTCCACTATTGTATGGGCGGGACGGGCAAACTCGTCGAGGCCCTCGTCAAACACTTTGAAAAGCTCGGGGGCAAATTGCGGTTATCCTGCGGGGTGACGCAAATTGCGCTAGAGGGGAATAAAGCCACCGGGGTCCACCTCGATACCGGTGAGAAAATCGACGCGGATGTCGTCGTGTCGAATGCCGATGTCGCGACGACCTACGGCAAATTGCTCCCAGCCGGGGCTTCACGCCGTTGGAACGCGGACAAATTGCGCCGGACTGAGTATTCCATGGGGCTATTCATCATCTACTTTGGCCTGGATAAAAAGTACGATTCCCTCGAGCAACACACGATTGTATTGAGTGAACGTTACCGCGAACTCATCAATGACATTTTTAAGAGGAAAATCTTGGCGGAGGATTTCAGTCTCTACCTCTTTAACCCCTCAAAGATCGATCCGTCCGTGGCACCGGAAGGGTGTAGTGCGTGTTATGTCCTCTCACCCGTACCAAATCTCCAAGCGGATATCGACTGGGAAAAAATCAAGGAATCCTACGCGGACAAGATCCTCGCCTCCTTGGAGAAACTCTGCCCCGATTTGCGCAAGCACATCGTTTCTAAAAAAATCATCACCCCCGTGGATTTTCAATCCCGTTTCCAAGCCTGGGACGGTAACGCCTTTTCCATCGCCCCGACTCTCTTCCAGAGTGCGTGGTTCCGCCCGCACAATCAAAGCGAGGATATCGAAAATCTTTACATCGCGGGGGCCGGCACGCATCCCGGTGCGGGAGTCCCCGGAGTACTCTGTAGCGCGAAGATTATTGAAAAGCTCGTCCCCGGAGTGGGTTAATCCACGGTCTTTTCCTGTTGTGTCACGGGACCCATAAAATCAATCCATCTGATTATACGGGTTCTTCTCCCCATTTAGGATGGGCGGTGATAGACAGGAGTTTGTCTCGTCGGCCCCATCCGATTCAAGAGCGATTTGCTCTTAAAGGCGGGGGGGGAGAGTGCACCATGCCAGGTGCGATGTTTTCTAACCAGCGGACCCCCCCGATTTTTTGGATTTAGGAGAGACCGCCCGCACTGACCTCGTCGAGTACCCAGAGCAATGCACCATCAGTGGGTTTGATGCCTTGGGCGGGGTAGTGATACGAGGCGGCGTCCGGGCCCAGGATTTGATTGATCTTCTCAGTTTTATCCTGACCCACAGCGAGGAAGGCGATGCATTTGGCACTATTGATCGAGGGATAGGTCAGGGTAATCCGCCAAGAGTTGAATTTCTCCACCCAATTTGCCGCGCACCAGTGATGTGTCTCGGAGAGAGCTTTGGAATCCGGAAAAAGCGAGGCCGTGTGACCGTCGGGCCCGAGTCCGAGGAAATTAAGGTCAAAGGCCGGGCCACCACAGGAGTTCAGCAAATTGTGTTCACCAAAAAAGGCGCGCAATTTGCGCCCGTAAACCGCTGCACATTCTTCGGGTTCGACGCCTTCGCTGATGATCCGGTGGACATTGTCCGCAGGGATCGAAAGCAGGTGGAGCATTTGCTCTTTGACCATACGATAGTTACTCTCCGGATGATCCGCCGGGACAAACCTCTCATCACCCCAGAAAAGATGCACTTTCTCCCACGCAATTTGTTTCGAATAAGATTCGTCCGTCGCCAGCAAGTGATAGAGGGCTTTCGGGGTAGATCCCCCCGACAGGGCGACAGTGAATAACCCGTTTTTGGCAATCGCCTTTTGAGCGCAATCCTTAAAGAGGTCGGCGGCATAACGGGCCGCCGCAGCCGGGTCAGTGACAACGATTATTTTTTTCTGTGGGGTATCAAGATAAAGACGCATAAAAAGGCTCCGAAATATCAGGGGGCTTTGGCTTTTCTGCCAAGCTCCGATTAAGGTTTTGACGAATACGGTTCCTACTCCAGCACACCCCGCCGCATTTTCCAAGAGCATTCATTTCTCATGAAAGCAGAAGTATTCTCGCTTGTTCATGATGATAGTCACGGGAAAGAAGGGAAGATGGTATGGGATTTGCTTAGTAGAGAGGAGTGGCTGGGGTTAAGGTGAAAAAACCAGAAATCGCCTAAGCAACTTTTAATCAAATATTTACAATGACAGCACTACCCTATATGAGCAAGCCGGCAGATATCAAATTACTCCCGTGTGCCCTCCATGAGATACTGAATGAACTCCCCCCTACTTTAGGGGTCGAGGAGGTTTATTCCCATCTGGAGAATATGCCTCCTCATTATTGGGAGGCATTAACGAAGGCCGATTTGATTTTCCATCTTTCGACGATCAATGAGTTTTTCCTGCGGTTAGCCGCTGGCCGGGATCATGGAGTCACCCCCGTGGTACGGAAGCGGTATTTCCCGAAAAAGGGTTATACCGAAGTGGCTGTCTGCACCTGGGACCGCAAAGGTTTAGTGTCAAAGATCGCCGGTTCCTTGACCTGCGCGGAGCTGAATATTAAGAAAGCCTGTGTTTACACACGTTATGACCATGTGGTACTGGATATTTTCCGGGTGGACGACTCCACGGGTGAACATGCCATGGACAATATGCAGTTACGGAAAGTGGAGGCTTACCTCGGCCAATCCCTCGAAGCGGTTGCCCCACTCGACCTAGAGATGCTGCTGGAGAATACAGTCATCAAATATAACCGCCAAAAATGGATTTCCGCCGTGAAAAAACAAGCTCCCGCCATCACCATCGAGTGGGACCACCATCATACGGGTGAATATACCGGCCTCAAAATAGAGGCTCCCGACACACAAGGACTTCTTTTTACGGTTATGGACGAGCTCTCTATCCAGCAGCTTAATATCCATTTTTCCGAAATCGAAACACTCCGGAAAAAGGCCATTGACCATTTTTTCCTGACGGATCGTTATGGGCGCAAACTCATTGATACCGACCAGCGGACATCCATCGAGGGGAGTATTCGGAGCAGGGTGACTCGTTTATATTCTTAAAATAATTGAATATTTAAGGAGAACAGGCGGTATGGCTCACCCCTCCCCGATGATTTGAAGATTTATTTCATCCGGATTGAGGCTTGACCAGAATCCCTGAGAACCTATTTTCACCCGATGCGTATGTCTGGTTATTTTTTAAAGCTTTCGACAGGTTTGGCCCTTGCGGCTTTTTGTTTTTGTTCAGTGGGTACCTTTGCTGCTGAGACGTATTTGCGTCCTTCTATCGAGGGGGTCCAGGCCCGGGCCTTCCTTTTGGTCGATGGTGCTACAGGTAAAATCATCGCCCAGAGGAATCCCCACCAGCAACACCCCCCCGCCAGTGTGACCAAGCTCATGACGGCCCTGCTCGTTTATCAAACCAAGGGAATCAATGGACGGGTAAAAATCATCGCATCTGACACCAAAGTCGAGCCCAGCCATGTCCCTTTGATCGTAGGGGAAACCGTTTCAGTCGTTGATTTAATGCATGCCATGGCCATCGGGTCGGATAACGACGCGGCTAAGGCTTTGGCCCGTTATACAGGCGGGTCGGATGCGGATTTTATCGCGATGATGAATGACCGGGCCCGGGCGTTGGGCTGTCGAAATACCGTTTTTCGTAATCCTAACGGGCTTCCGAAGGAGGGTATGTACACGACCGCCTCGGACTTGATGATTATTTTCCGTAAAGCTACGTCGATTCCCGACCTAGCACTACTCTTCCGGACAAAGGTATATGTTTTGAAAACAGCGCAAGGCCGTCAAACGATTAAAAATCATAATAAACTCCTGGGCAAATACCCAGGGATGAGTTCGGCCAAAACGGGGTGGACCTATAGCTCCCGGCACACTTATGCCGCCGTGGTAAAAAGAAACGGGAGGGAGGTTTATTTGACCCTCCTGAATAGCCCGAATAAATGGCGTGATGCCGTGGCTTTATTTGATTACGGCTTCGACCATCTTCCTCCCGTGACAGGCCGGGTCAGCCAAGCCCCTGCTGCCGAGGTGGTCCCGACAGAGGTCCAGCAGGTGCCCACTCCCTCTGGCCAACCTTCGATTGAAGTCATCTCCCAGCCCCATTGACTGCACACACGCCACGTTTCACACTGCCGTCGGGTTATCACCGGATCAAGGTGGTGGACAGTTTTGATGAACTTGTCGGGACCCCTTTCGGGGATGGTGTAAATGCCTTGTGTTGGCGGCGTACCCTACCCGGAGATTTTAGTGAGGTCGTAGAGGCTCTGGCTGTGGACGCAGGAATCATGACTGTCGATGAATCCCGGCTCAAGGCCCTTTCTTTAAGTAGCCAAGGGCGGGCCGCCAGAGATATTCTCCTAGGGGACCAGCAGCTCCTCCGAGATTGTGGTCTTTCCCCCATCCTTGATTGCATTCATGATTATCCCTGCGATACAGATGCAGGGCCCGTGCCGACGGATGTTTATTCTTTCCACGTGGACAGTGCCACGGTCGATACCGACACTTATCTTTGCAGTTATCATGCGGCCTCTTCCGAAGGCCTGCGCAATGACGAAGCGCAAAGGTGCACCGATATTCCCGGGATCCGTGCCGCCCTCCTCAGTCTCTTTGGCGGGGAAGATAACGACGGATTCCGTGAGTACCTGAGAGAAAATTGTTACGACCTGCATTATGCCGCCCTCCCGCAGGCGCAGCCTTTTTCCTTCGGGCTCGGCGACCTCTGGCGTATTGCCGTCGATTATCCGGGCAGCCCTGTCCCCCCCTGCATCCACCGGGCCCCCGCGACACTCCCCGGCCAAAAGGCCCGGTTGCTTCTCATTAGCTAGAGCCGTAACGATACCTTTGATTCGGAAAATAGCAAAGCGAATGGGACCACGCTGCTGCATCGGGGGAGTAATTTGCACCGAGGCCCTCGTCCTCTAAAATAAGGGACAGGCTAATAGTTTTGTAAAGGAGAGGGGAGCGTGTTAGATGTAGAGTTGTAAGTATCTTTCTGATAGTAAGATATATATCTCGTCATCATAAGAATACACCTCTTCGGGATACGGGGAAAGTCCACTTTCATCTCCGTTTTCGCGCAAATTGCTCCCCAGAAGGGGGGAAGCAGTGCTGTGGTGAACCCCTTTTTCTGTAGGGCGAGCGGCCCTGCTTGCCGAATGCCGGATGTAACCAGAGAAACTCTGGCCCGAAGGCAACCGAGCCGGTCGCCCTACACACGGAAAATCATGGGCCTTTGCGTGAAACTTATTTTTTCCAGAACGTTACGGGGAAGCATCCTCGGTCCCCGCGTCTTTCATCTCCGTTTTCCCGTTTTCGCGCAAATTGCTCCGGCTGGCGGATAATCGGGGGGGGAATGGTGTCAGCGGGCATAACCGAGTGGTTCCTGACGGTCGCGGAGAGTGGAACGGCCATCTTGGCCGTGTTTTTCCGGTCCCGCGGGCGAGACGCCCGCGCCATTTTCACCGCCATTTTCGCGCAAATTGCACCGCGAAGGTGTTTGGGGTCGGGAATGGTTCCGACCGCCGTAAATGCTCGTCCCGGACAATCGGAAGATGGTCCCTCCAGTCGCGAGGAGCAAATTGCTCCCCAGAAGGCAACCGATCCGGAAATGGTTCCATCGGGCGGGGACGCCCTCGGATGCACGCGGGGGCGCATGCGCACCCTGATCATAGGGCAGGCTACAGAAAATCCGGGGGGGGCCTATTTGTGGTGTTGGAGTTTGCGGCGGTAATGCAGGGGAGTCGTGCCGCAGGATCGTGTGAATGTGTCGTAGAACCGAGCTAGCCCCGAAAAACCGGAGTCAAGCGCGATATCTAAAACTTTCCTGTCTGTCGATGCGAGTAACACCCGTGCATGCATGAGACGATGGGAATGCAAATAAGATAGCGGGGTCACGCCCCACATTTTTTGGAATATCCTCACGGCATAACGGGGGTTTATTTTGAGTTCGCGGCAGAGGTCTTTGATTTGGAGTGGTTCCCGATAACGGCGAGCAATCAGCCGCGCCATTTGCTCGGCCTTGTGGAGATGTCCGAGGGGTAAACCTTTCGTCCGTCGCAGGGGGGAAAACCGGATCTGTGTGAGTGGATGGATGGACATCCGGTAGAGGCGGGCCTGTAATTCATAAAGCACGGCTTGCTGGAGCAATTTGCCTGCCTTTAAATCCGCTGTCCAACGTTCAAAAAGAAAATTGTCCCAAGGGTCTGGCTGGGCAAGCTGCTCAATGAGGCATTGGCCCTCCAGAATGGCATCTGTGATTTTTGCCGGGAATCCCCCATGGATAAAATCTTCCAGAGGGATGGTGAGAGAATTTACGACGGCCCCCTTGTCAAAACGAATCACCCGGTGTGGGACCGGGGCCCAGAGCAGGGTGAGTGCCCCGGCAGGAATCGGGACTTCTTTTTCGCCGTAAAGCAAAGTAATCCCGCCGCCTTGGATCAGGTCGAGCTCGACCCCGTCGTGGGTGTGGAAGGACGGCATGACATGGGCCGGTCCCCGGTAAAGGGTCAGGGCCGCTGAAATCTGTTCCACGGAAAGGGATTTTACCATAAAAGTGACTTTTCGGGAATAATGAGTGATTAATCAAGAGGATAATCGCGATAAATCATGATTTACTCCCTGCCATGAAAATCACAGTTATCGGTGCAGGAAGTCATTTTAATCTCGCGCTGTTGCGTTCCATCTATCAGGTGGCGGGGGACGGTGAATATGAATTACGGATGATGGATATCCGGCCCGAAGCCCTTGACGCCTTAGCCCGGATCATCCCGGAGATGAATGCCGCCAGTGGCAAAAAAATCAAAGCCTTATTTTTTGGAAACCGCCAGGAAGCTCTCCAAGGTGCCGCCCATGTGTTAGTGAGTTTCGCGGTGGATTTTCCTTATTCATTTCTGCGCACCTGTGATGTCATGCACCGCCACGGGTTACAATTCCAGGAAGGTGAGACGGCTACCCCCGGCGCCTTGATGGCGACCATGCGCCATTTGCCCCCGCTTTTGGATATAGTCAGAGATATTCAAACAATTTGCCCGACTGCTTGGCTGCATGTGATTAATAATCCGTTGCCCCGTTTATTGCGGGGGATTATAAAAGCGACCGGATTTACCCGTCTTGCCGGGCACTGCCACGGGACTCTCGAAGTCATTGAGAGGCTCTCGATCCTGACTGATGTCCCGAAAGGTGACATTGATGTTTTTGTGGCTGGAATCAACCACTTTCACATTCTCCAGCGGGCCACACAAATCAGCACGGGTGAAGATCTTTTAGCCCGTTTGGTCGATCTGTCCCCCCAGAAAAAGCATGATTGGGCCCAGATGGATAAGACTCAATATTATATGTTCCGCGACATGGGTTATTTCCTCGGGTGCGGACAATGGCATAATTTCGATTATATCCCCACGGCCAGCCCGCGGCTTAAACCGGAAACATTTTTTACTTGGGATGCCTGTTGCCGGACGGCTGCCAAAGACAAAAATGCAGGGGCTGAAATCGGTTCCCACCTCAAGACGCAGGAGGATTTCCGGAAATTCCTCGTTGAACCCGAACGCGAACAAATGTTCAAGGTCATGCGTGCCCTCAGTGGGGAGTCAGAACCCTACCATTTTCTTTCGGCAAATAATCCGAATCAAGGTTTGATCAAGGGGCTGCCGGACGAAGCGATTGTCGAGTTGCCGGCTACCGTGTCCAGGGATTTGATCCGGATGCATCAGCCCCCGGAGGAGCTTCCCCGTTATTTCCTGACTTGGTTACACCAGCATATCGCCCTTTCGGAAATGAGTGTAGATGTGGTGCTGCAAAAAAGCAAACGGCTTGCCGTTGAAACGGTGGCTCTCGACGCCTGTATGAGGGATTGTGATTGTGCTCCCGCCTTGCTCCTCAGTGAGATGATTGAGGTGAATGCCGGGCTCATCCCAGAGCTGGATTGATGGGGGTGCGTCAAAAAAGCACCAGAGTCGTCCAGTGGTGGGGAGAAAAGATTGACGCTTCGCTTGACCGTATCCTGCTTTTCGCTTAGATGAAAATCCATGCCAGACAAGCCTTCAACCCGAGCGAAATTTAAAAGAATCATCCTTAAACTCAGCGGCGAGGCTCTCGCCGGTAAGGATGGCGACCCCATCGGGTCGGCTATTTTGGCCGATCTTTCACGGCAGGTCAAAGAAATCAGGCGTTTAGGCGTTCAAATAGGGATCGTGATTGGAGGAGGAAATATTTTCCGGGGCTTATCCGGAGAAAAAAACGGGGTGGATCGTACGACGGGTGATTATATGGGTATGTTAGCCACGGTGATCAACGGGCTTGCCCTCCAGAATGCGATGGAAAAAGCGGGAGTACCCACCCGGGTCATGACAGCGATCGAAATGAAAAATGTGGCCGAGCCATTCATCCGCCGCCGTGCGGTGCGCCACATGGAAAAGGGTCTTGTGGTGATTTTTGTCGCGGGCACGGGAAATCCTTATTTTTCCACGGACACAACAGCAGCCCTGCGGGCCAGTGAAATGAATGCCCAGATCATCATGAAAGCTACCAAAGTCGATGGGGTGTATGATGCCGACCCGATGACGAACAAGAATGCCAAAAAATTCTCGACCATTACTTTTTCAGAAGCCCTCCAACGTCGTTTAAAGGTGATGGACTCTACCGCTTTCAGCTTGTGCATGGATAACCACATGCCGATCCTCGTTTTTGATCTCTTCAAGAAGGACAATATTAAAAATGCGGTTTTAGGTAAGAAGGTCGGGACATTGATCAGTAACTAGGATAAAAAGTCCGAATACCCGTATCATGCATTGTATTTCCCATATCAAACCAGGCCCGGTATTCCTCTGGCTCTGCCTTGTGATGATGGTGTCGATGTGTTTTTTGACTCCAGATTCTTTTGGCCAGCAACCGGGAACCCGAGAGAAAGCCCCCATAGAGTTATCCGTCAAAGATTATGTTCCTGATTGGTTGGATAGTCCTTACACAATTTTGATTAATGAATATGTCGAGCAGAACCCAAATGTTTATGTGCGTCCTTTTACCCAGCTGCGTCTGCCAGCTCAAGCCGCGGGCATGTCCCAAGGTATGTTATACCTCGCTTTTGCCGGTGGGATAGGCCCCGATGTTTTTAATGTCTGGTTCCACCAGCTGGAGTCGTGGGTGAACCAGGGATTCATCATGGACTTGGGAGAGTTTATTGGTACGGACCAAAATGGTGATGGTTATATCGACGACGATGAAGCCAAGATACAAGAATGGAAAGATATGCCGCCGGCCCTCAGGCGTGCGGCGACCATCGACGGTAAGCCTTACGGTTTACCCTCCGGACAAGCCGTGACGTGTATCATCTATCGACGCGACATTGTCCGGGAGATTACGGGCAGTGAGGCGCCCCCGAGGACATGGGATGAATTCTTCCGGATTTGCCAGATGGCCTCCCGGAATCCCACAAAAAGCCGAGATGGCACAATATTGTCCAGCCGTCGGGGGTTTTTCGCCGATCCAAATACCTATCGTTGGTTGCCTTGGCTGTGGAGTGCCAGTGGTAAAGAAGTCGTCCAAGTCAGAACCTCCCAGGATGGAACCAAATATGAATTTGGCAAAGAAATCGTGCTGCCAAAGTCCCCCACGGGAGAAAACCTCGCCATTGCCCCCCTCGAATGGAAAGCCACATTTGCCTCGCCAGAAGGGATCAAGGCCATGGGGTTTTATTGGAAACTTTTTTGGCAGAAATGGATCCGGAATCCAAAAAACCAGGAGCCGGTTAATTTAACGGATGAGGAAGCTAAGGCGGGAAGGGTGAGCCTACCGGATGGGAGTGTGATTGCTTTCACGCCTGATGAAGTTTTTGAAGGGGTATCCCGAGGTCTCATCGGGGACGGGAATGCCATGGTCGCAAACATGTTCTTGAAGGGAGAAATTGTTTTTTATATCGGGTTTGCCGAAGAGGTAGCAGAGTTGATCCACACCCTTTCTCCCTCGCAAGTGGGACTCATGGCGATTCCTTCACCAGACGGGAAGATGGTGACGGCGAATATCCAGCCGAACTATTGGTGGTGCCTGAACTCTACCCTGGCCAAAGCATCCAAGCCCAAACAGAAAGCCGCCTTCAAATTGATCAGTTCCATAACCGGTGACAATTTGATGAGGACACAATTACAAATCCAGAAACAAAAGGAGAATTTGACTTTTGCCGATCCGGATTTATTGACGAAATTTGGGATGGAAGCTGATATCCGTGATATTTCTCCCCACTGGAAAGCCAGCCTCAAGGAAATCAAACAAAATGCTCAGACCGAACCCTATATCGGCAAATGGGAACCGGTCAGCACACAATTAATCGGGCAGGAAATTATCAGCAGGATCATTGCGGATAGGGATTTTGATTATGAGTCAGCCATGATCCAAGCCCAGAAAACGGCCAATAATAAGGTTCTCCGGGACCGTAATGAGCAGGAAATGAAGCAGATCCGGCCCTATGCTTATTCCATTTTCGGACTATTTGTCATTTTGTTTTTGTGGATGTTTAAAAAAATGTGGGATGGGATGAAGGATGCCTATTTTAGGAAGGGAGCGAATACGGGTTTTGACACGAGGGTGCAAGAAGTCGGGATAATTACCCGTATATTACCATGGTTTTTTTTGGTCCCGGCTATCGCGCTGGTGCTGATGTGGACCTATTACCCTCTGGCGCAGGGTACATTGATGGCTTTCCAAGACTATAAAATACTCGCTGATAAACCGTTTATCGGACTGGATAATTTTATTACAGTGATGAGTGATCCGAAATTCTACAAATACCTGTGGATCACAGTAAAATTTGTCGTGGTCAACCTTGTCTTGGGCTTCATTACCCCGATCGCACTGGCGATCATGCTTAATGAGATTCCCCACTTTAAAGTCACTTTGAGGATGATTTATCTTTTACCGGGGATTTCCTCCGGCATCGTCATTACCTTCATCTGGTTGATGATGTATTACCCCACGGAGGAGGGTTATTTTAATGCGGTATTGATGCAGATGGGCATATTGGATAAACCGCTCCAGTTTTTGAATGACCCAAATATGGCATTAGTATGGGTGACCGCGCCTGCCGTCTGGGCGGCTATCGGGGGCGGCTCGCTCATTTATCTGGCTGCACTCAAGAATGTGCCGGATGATTTGTACGAGGCGGCGGAAATTGATGGGGCCGGTTTCTGGGATAAACTTTTCAAAATAACGGTGCCTACCCTGATTCCTTTGATTTTGATTAATTTCATCGGCACTTTCATCGGTCTTTTTAAAACGATGGGCAATATTTTCCTGATGACGGGCGGGGGCCCGGGTGATGAGACGACAGTGCTTTCATTTGCCATCTGGAGGGACTCCTTCATTTTCTTGAAATTTGGTGCGGCCACAGCGACGGCTTGGGTGCTGGCGGCATTACTGATTAGTTTTACTGTCTTACAAATGAGGATTCTTTCCAGGGTGGAATTCCAGAGAGCGGAGGAATAAGGCTATGGGTCTAATTTCACATGTGGGCCGGAAAAAGGGCAAGGGTCTTTTGGTCATTTCCCTTTTTTACGTCATCCTGCTCTTAGGCGGGATTACCATGGTCATTCCTTTCCTGATGTCATTGAGCACCTCGGTGACCAATCAATATGATTCAGCCCGTTATAGTCTTTATCCGAGGTTTATTTTTAATCAGGATGAGCTTTTCTGCAAATACCTTTTCTTGAAATATTTCTCCGGTGTCGGGAGCTACACATATATTAATAACCTGTACCGGATTCAAAAAGCCGACACCATGGCGGATTTTAATAAAATTAGAGATCCCTTAAAAAAGGCTTTCGGTCCTCTGGATTATGATCGTTGGGATCCAGCAAAGCTGGAAATCGCATGGAAGGATTGGGAATCGTATTGGGATCAGATTTGCAAGGAGCCACTTGGTGACAAAGGCCTGCCGGTATCGGTTGCCTACTCTTCGATTAATAAAATCAAATTCCAGAATTTTCTACGGCAACGTTATTTGAGCCTCTGGAAGGAGCAAAATCCTGTGTTGGCACAAACTTTGTCGTCCAAGGAACAAAATACGGGGGCTGTGGCTTTGATGAATTCTATTTATGCCCGCACCGTGGCGACGGAATTTTACCGGATGCCGCTCATTGACGGGTCTGTTGAGTTTGGACGCACTTCGAAATTCATCTTAACACCTCGTGTGCGCGATTACGAAGAGTTTCTGAGGACTTTACCCGCCGACCAGGTCATTCTTGTAGTTGAGACATTTGGTCCGGCTACGCAAGATAGGGCCTATCTGGCTTTCCTTAAGGGCAAGTATATTACCCTAGAGAAACTCAATAAAGCTTGGGGCACAAATCATAAGCATTTTGGGGAAATTATTTTTCCGGAGAATCCTCCTGCTCATCCTGTCGGCAAAGCGGATTGGGGAGAGTTCATGAAAACGACTTTCCGGTTGGCAGATATCAGGCTTACCGGTAATATGCCGCATGCTGATTTTCGGCAGTGGCTCTTGAATAAACACAAGGGCTCTCTGGACATTCTGAATAAAAAGCTTAATACCCAGTTCCGTTCCCTTGACCAGATTTTCCTCACAGAGGTGATGCCCCCGCCACGTTTACTCCGGATTGATTGGTCTGAATACATCGTGGAGAGAGTCCCTGTTTCCCAGTGGATGCCCGAACGCCCAGACAAAGGGTATCGTGATTATTTAAAAAAGAAATATGGGACAGTCGAGGAGCTTAACCGGGTTTACGGGCAAAAATATGAATCCTTTGATACGTTTATCCTCCCACAAACGGCTTTTGACCGGATGGACTTCCTGCAACGTAAGGGGGAACTCATTTGGTTTTTCCTGACAAATAATTTTGTACAGGTATTCAAATTCATCGGGATCCAGGGTAATGCCTTGTGGAATACCTTGATCCTTGTCGGGGCATTCTTGATTGCAGGATTAACGGTTAATCCGCTGGCTGCCTACGCTTTGTCGCGCTATAAAATCAAATTCAAACAAGGGATCCTGATCCTCCTTTTGATCCCGATGGCCTTTCCGGGTGAGGTCATGCAGATTCCAGGATTTATCCTCACCCGTGACTTAGGGCTATTGAATACGTACTGGGCCTTGATCCTTCCGGGGCTCGCGAATGGTTTTGGTATTTTCCTGATGAAAGGATTTTTCGACGGGTTACCTCGTGAGTTATATGAGGCCGCCGAACTCGATGGGGCGAATGAATGGCAGATCTATTGGACGGTGACATTTCCGATGTGTAAACCAATCATCGCCCTCCAGATGATGGGGTCGATCGTGATTGCTTATAGTGAATACATGTGGGCTTTTATTGTCTGTCCTGATGAAAGGAAATGGACCTTGGCTGTCTGGATATTCCAATACTCGATGGATGCGATGCAGAGGGGTGAGGCACACTTGCAGATGGCGGCCTTGGTCATAATGAGTCTTCCGACATTGGTGATTTTTATCATGATGCAGAAAATAATCATGAAAGGAATTATTCTGCCAAGCATGAAGTAGCCTGTCCGGGGGGCGGGGTGAGTGGATTTGTTGTTTAGCAGGTTTTGGCCTATTGTCTCTTGGTAACTATTTGTGTCCTGCCGGGTTTCCGACCCTTATATGCTGAGCATATCTCACCCGTAGCCGTGAAGGATGTCCACTCCCCCGACGACACTGACGATTCATCTCTACGCCCCGAATAACTAAGACTTTATCCCCTCACGCCTGATTGATGGGCCTATAGTGAAGCGGACTATAGAGCTTGCTTTTCGGGGTTGCTTTCCATTCACTATTCCTCCAATGAAATTTTCGAAAGTGGCCATATTGGGAGCGGGACTTTTAGGGGGATCGATCGCCCGGGCTTTAACCGCACAAAAAGCAATTTGCGGGGAGGTTTTCCTTTGGGCACGCCGCCAAGAGACGGTCGACGAGGTGGACTCCGCCGGACTGGGCCTGACTGCGACGACCGACCTCACCTTGGCTGTCGAAGATGCCGAGGTGGTGATTCTGGCCATGACGATTGGTTCGATGGGAGGAGTCCTGGCTAAGGCAAAACCGGCCTTATCCCCTTTTGCAGTGGTGACCGATGTCGGTAGTGTGAAAGAACCCGTTTGCCTGGAAATGCCCGAAATCCTCGACGGTGCCGCCCATTTTGTCGGGAGCCATCCGATGGCGGGCAGTGAACAGTCGGGGTTTGCCCATTCCCGTGCGGACTTACTCGAAAGTGCCGTTTGTATCGTCACCCCGGACCAGACGACCGATCCTGCGGCACTGGACACAGTGCGTGACTTTTGGAAATTACTCGGGATGCGTCTTTTAGAACTTTCCCCCGAGAAACATGACCAGATCGTGGGGCAAGTCAGCCACTTACCGCATTTAACCGCCGCCTGCCTGGTTCATGCCGCCACGACTGCGGGTGAGGAGGGGCTAAAGTATTCCGGGGGCGGATTCCGAGATTCCACCCGGGTCGCTGAAGGGCCCTCAGCCATGTGGGCCGAGATTTTACTCGGGAACCGCCGGGCTGTCCTTGATTCCCTCGAAGGGATGGAAAAGGAAATTCAAAAAGTGTCCCGATGGCTCGAAAATGAGGATAAAGACGCCCTTCAAACTTATCTCGAGCAGGCCCGAGTGACCCGGAGCAAATTGCGCCCGGGTAAGGGTCACGAATAACGCCCGTTTTCTTCTCTTGCGTTCACGCCCGCTTTTCGCCAAAGATTTCAGCTTCTCCATGAGCAAGATATTAAAAACACGTCGGGCAAAACGGATCGAGGGTGAACTCAAAGTCCCTGGGGACAAAAGTATCTCCCACCGTTCAGCTATTTTATTAGGTTTATCAGAGGGCGGATCCGCTGGGATTACGGGTTATTTGCCCAGTGAGGATTGTCTTAATACCCTCAAGGCCATGGCCGCCCTGGGCATTACTTACCAAAGGCCGGACTCGACGACCGTTTTGATCGAAGGTTGTGGTGGCCGCCTGATGCAACCGAAAAGAACCATTGATTGTGGGAACTCCGGTACAGCCATCCGTTTGTTGGCCGGTATCTTGGCCGCGCAAAATGGATTCAAATCACAAATGACCGGGGATGCGTCCCTTTGCAGTCGCCCGATGAGGCGTGTCATGGATCCTTTGGCCCTGATGGGCGCTAAAATCACGAGTGACGCCGGGAATAATTGTGCGCCTTTGACCATTCTCGGGACGGAGCTGAAGGCCATCGATTACCAATCAAAAGTCGCCAGTGCCCAAGTTAAATCCTGTCTCTTGCTTGCCGGTCTTTTTACCAAAGGCACCACCAGCGTGACCGAGCCCATGCAATCCCGTGACCACACGGAGCGGATGTTTAAATATCTGGAGCTGCCCCTGCTCGTGGATGGACTGACCGCGTCGGTGAAGGGGGGATACTTGCCGAAGACGAAAAATATCAAGGTTCCCGGGGATATCTCCTCCGCAGCTTTCTGGCTCGTGGCCACCGCGGCTTTCCCGGGTATGAAACTTAAAATCATCGACGTGGGACTAAATCCCACACGCACCGGGATATTAAATGTCCTTGTCCGTATGGGCGCGACGATCCATGAGCGCGTTTATGAAGATGAGTTCGAACCCTATGGCACGATCGAGATAACCGGTGCCGAGCTCAGGGGCACTACTGTCGAAGGCTCGGAAATCCCTAATGTCATTGATGAGCTCCCGATCTTGGCTGTCGCCGGAGCCATCGCCCACAGCGGGGTCATGGTCATCCGTGATGCGCGCGAGTTGCGCGTCAAGGAAACCGACCGGATCAAGGCCATTGCGGACAATCTGCGCGCCATCGGTGCCGATGTCGAAGACTTCGATGATGGACTGGCTGTGCGTGGCGGGCGTCCCCTCCACGGGGCGCGGGTGAATAGCTTTGGCGATCACCGTATCGCCATGGCGATGGCGATTGCCGGGCTTTTTGCCGAGGGGGAGATGATTATCGAAAATGTGGATTGTATCGACACTTCTTATCCGGGCTTCGCCGCCGATATTCCTAAACTTGTTACATTCAAATAACCTGCCATGTCCGAGCCGATGATTATCGCCATTGATGGACCTTCCGCCTCGGGTAAAAGCACGGTTTCCCGCGGGGTCGCCCGCGAACTGGGATGCCTCTACGTCGATACCGGGGCGATGTACCGGGCCTTCACTTGGAAAGCGCTCCAGGACAAAATCGATTATCAATCGGAGGAGGTAGTAGAGGGATGGATCCGCCCCATCACACTGACGACTCACACTGACGGCAAAAGTGTCTCCCTACAGGTGAATGGACAAGCCTTGGACGACGCGTGGTTACGGACCGCGGAAGTAAATGCCTCTGTCTCCTATCTAGCCCGGGTGCCCGGGGTGCGGACTGAGGCGGTCAATGTCCAGCGCGATTTGCGCAAGTTAGGTTCCCTCGTGGCGGAAGGCCGGGACATTGGTACCGTTGTTTTCCCCGGGGCAGATTTTAAATTTTATGTCGATGTACCCGAGGAAATCCGGGCGGCCCGGCGGGCGGCGCAAGGAATGACGGATTCGATAGCGCAACGCGACCAAATGGATAGCACCCGCAAAACCGCTCCGCTTAAAATGGCGGAGGATGCCGTCTTGATCGAGAATATAGGAACAGCCGAAGAAACCATTGCCCGCATTATGGCTACCATACGGGCAAAGGTTTGACGCTATCTTTTTAAAAACATGAAATATGATCAGACACTCGTAAGGATCGGAACACGCGGCAGCGCGCTTGCCCTGGCTCAGGCGCATCAAATGCGTGAACTCCTCGAGCGAGCTCATCCGAAATTGCGGTTTGAAATCCAGATTATTAAAACCACGGGGGACAAACGTCAGGATCTTTCCCTCGCAAAAGTCTCCCAGAGTACCAAAGGACTTTTCACGAAGGAACTCGAGGTCGCCCTCCTCCGACGCAAAATCGACCTGGCAGTGCACAGTTTAAAAGATTTACCTGTGGAGCTGCCCGGAGGACTGATCCTCGGGGCTGTGCCAAAACGTGAGGATGTCTCCGACTTCTTTATTTCAAAGACGGAAGGTGGCTTGGGCAATTTGCGCGCAGGCGCGACGGTGGCTACGAGCAGTTTGCGCCGGAAGGTGCAGTTGCAATTTGCCCGGCCAGACCTGAAAATCGTCGAGATCCGCGGTAATGTGGAAACAAGGATCCTCAAGCTTTGTGAATCCCCTGATTTTGATGCGATGCTCCTGGCTTCTGCGGGGTTAAACCGCCTCGGTTACCGCTTTACCGACGGCAAATATGATGCAAATAAATTACCGCGTTCTGAAACAGCTCTTGCCCGTGCGGCAAATCCCTTTATCGCCGCCGGAGCCGAGGAGGTCTATCGTCGGGTCGATGTGGTTTATGGTGAAAAAATGTCTCTCGAGCTGATGCTCCCGGCTGTCGGGCAAGGGGCGCTGGGAATTGAAATCCGCGCCGATGACCAGCGCATCATTGATATTGTTTCCCGGGTCCATCATTTTGCTACCGCCCAGGCCGTGGTTGCCGAACGCCAGTTCCTCCTTTCCCTCGGTGGGGGCTGTCAGGTTCCCCTCGCAGCCTACGCCCTTTGCACCGAAGGGAAAATCCATCTCAAAGCCGTGGTCTTTAATGAAGACGGCACAAACCGCCGCGCCGCCGAAATCAAAGGGGAAGCCAAGGATGCGGAAATCCTCGGAAAGAGTCTGGCGGCGGAGTTAAAATAGTTGATAGTATCTGGTATCTTGTTTTTAGTTCCTTCATGGCGGTCATAAAACCTTTTGAAGATCTTGTTTCGTGGCAAATTGCTCGGCAATTGACGCAAAAGATTTACGGGGATTTTAAGTCGATCAGGGATTATTCACACAAAGATGAAATCCAGCGTGCCAGTGTTTCTACCATGTCAAATATTGCCGAGGGTTTTGAAAGGGCGGGCAAAGCCGAAAAGATTCATTTTTTTAATATTACAAGGGCGTCAGCAGCGGAGGTTCGTAGCCTTGCGTATGTGGCTGAGGATGCCGAGTTGATTTCTCATGATTCGGCTGTGGGTATTCGTGTTAAATCCCTTGAATGTGCTCGCCTTATCAGCGGACTGATAAACTATCTAAAAAAACAAGATACTAAAAACTAGTTATCTCGATACTCAAATGACTCTTATGAATGGAATTTGTTACATCGTGGGTGCCGGACCGGGTGACGTGGGGCTCATCACGGTCAGGGGCGTGGAGTGCATCCGGGCTTCGGATGTGATCCTGTATGATTATTTGTGTAACCCTGCCCTGCTGCGATTTTCCCGTGCAGATGCCGAGAAGGTTTTTGTCGGGAAAAATTCCCGTTCCTCCATCAGGCAGGAAGAGATTTGCCGCCTGCTTGTCGAGTACACAGGCCAAGGTAAAACCGTTTGCCGTCTCAAAGGCGGAGACCCTTACGTTTTTGGTCGTGGTGGGGAAGAGGCCCTTGCCCTCGCAGAGGCCGGGTTAGCCTTTGAGATTGTGCCGGGGATTAGTTCGTCCGTCGCCGTCCCCGCTTACGCGGGTATCCCGGTCACCCACCGGGGGATCACTAGCTCATTTACCGTCATCACCGGGCATGAGGACCCGCATAAACTCGACCGTGGTGTCGATTGGAAAAAAGTCGCGGAATATCCCGGGACAAAAGTCATCCTCATGGGCGTGGGCAAAATCCGGGAAATTTGCGAAAGACTCACGGGTAATGGCCTAGCCGGCTCGACTCCGGTCGCAGTCATTAGCTGGGGGACTTATGCACGCCAAAAAACCGTCGTCGGTGTGCTTGCCGATATCGGGGACAAAGTAGAGGCGGCTCATCTCACAGCCCCGGCCGTCACCGTCGTCGGGGAGGTCGTGAAATTCCGGGACACATTAAATTGGTTTGAGACTAGGCCCCTATTTGGAAAAAGAATCGTCGTGACCCGCACGCGGGAACAGTCCAGCGCACTCGTGTCAAAGTTACTTGCTTCCGGTGCGGATGTCATTGAGCTACCCACGATCAGGATTGAGGGGGTGGATGCCGCCCCTTGGCTGGAAAATGGTTTGGTGAACTCCTTCGACTGGCTTGTTTTTACGAGTCCAAATGCCGTTACCCACTTTCTGGATCAGGTCATCGCCGTCAAAGGTGATATCCGGGCCATTGGTCCCGCGCAAATTGCTGTCGTCGGCCCGGCCACAGCAGCCAAAGTCCGGGAATATGGTTTGAAAGTAAATCTCGAAGCCCAGGAAAAAACCGCCCAAGGTCTTTCTATTGCACTCGGGACTATCCTCAGTCATTCCACTTCGAAACAAAGGGTTCTCTGGCCGCATGGGAATCTCGCCGTGCCGGTGATGACAAATGAATTGATTGCGCGGGGGATTGATTGTGTGAGCTTAGAGGTTTACCGGACGCTCCCGGAAACCGGGGACCCGGATGGTTCATGCAAATTGCTCGTGGAGCAGGCTCCTGATTGGGTAGTTTTTGCCAGTGGCTCCGCTGTGGAGAATTATTTTCGCTTGGATCTCAAAGTCGACCATTCCAAAGTGCAATTTGCCACCATCGGCCCGGAAACTTCGCGCAAATTGCGCGCCCAAGGATTCACAGACTTTATTCAGGCCGAGGAATCCACGATTGATTCGCTCGTGGAATCAATCGTGAAGAAATCACATTAAAGACTAGCGCAATTTGTGGGGATTGATTAGAAAGTCGGGGACTTATGGGTTACAGACGAGATGCACGTGAAAAAGCAGTCCAGTTCCTTTACCAGCATGAGATGAATGCAGAGGCTGACCTGGACAAAGCCGTGGAAGACTTTTGGGCGATACCGGAGAATTCCGAAGCTAGCAAGAGGACACGTGAATTTGCCGACGGATTGATCCGTGGGGCCTTTGAGCACCGTAACGAGTCTGATACAAAAATCAAAGCTTATGCCCAGAACTGGGATTTCCACCGGATTGCCGCTGTGGATAAAAATGTCATGCGCCTAGCGATTTTTGAAATGCTTCACCGCGATGATATTCCCCCGGTCGTCTCGATTAATGAGGCCGTGGAAATCGCCAAACGTTTCAGTACGGCCGACTCCGGAAAATTCGTCAACGGGATCCTCGATAAATTCAAGCTCGAGCTGACCCGCCCCTTCCGCGATGCGGCCGGGAAGAAGTAGCGCTCGCAGAAGTTTTGAACCGCCAAAACGCCAAGATCGCCAAGCGGAGGGATATTTATCCACAGATTAGCGCAGATTTCTTCACCAGTGGATGGCGCGCGCCCCCCTTTCAACTTCCAACTTTTCCTCTCCCCAGCCCCAACGGGGCGAACCATACCAGCCCACTTCACCAGTGGATGGCGCGCGCCCCCCTTTCAAGTTCCAACTTTTCCTCTCCCCAGCCCCAACGGGGCGAACCATACCAGCCCACGGGCAACGCCCTGGGTTTATCGTCAAAAAATAACCAGAGCCCTGTAAGGGCGACGCATCCGTCCCACGACCTTTGACTACAAGAAGCCGAACAGTTTGAATGATCGGTTTAATTGACAGATATTAGAGCATTCTGTATATAATCCTTTTTATATCCTTAAACAATGAATTTAATCACTACTGAAACTGCCCGTCGTTTATTTAAGAAATATCCATTTATTAAGTCTAAATCGGCTTTTAAGAATTTTTTAAAGCCATTTTTCCCTGACAAACTTTCCCCCTTAGAAATACACCCAGGACTTAACCTTCATTTGGACTATTTCAGGCATAATGAGAGAGTATTTTGGTCGTATGAAGAAATAGAGGCGCCATTACAGTTCTATATTGATCATTACCTTCCACTAAACGCTAATTTTATTGATTGCGGAGCTCACACAGGTTTGATTGGTTTTCTCGCGTCTAGACGCAAAAATGCTCGTGTGGTCCTCATCGAGGCTCGGCAAGAGGTGTGTGATATACTCCAGCAATCCCTTGACGGTAATCCTGCATTAGCCAAGCACTGTCAATTAATACGAAAACCCTGCGCCCTAAATACAGACGACCGATTTTCTGGCTCTGATTGTATTACTCTTAAAGCGGTCATTGAATCGTTCCAAGGTCGTATTGATTTCCTTAAAGTGGATGTGGACGGACCAGATTTTGAGGTATTATCCTCCGCCGGTGATAAACTTACCCCTGATCAAGTCACAGCCATTTTTATTGAAATACCACCATCAAATGAGGAATCAATACAGTTTCTCAGAAACAAGGGATATAAAGCCTTTGTCTCCAGGAGGATGGTAATGAAGGAAATTAAGTCACTCTACCGCCCGTTAATTGAACGGGATTGTTTTGCCCGCCTGATCATCCCACACCCCCATAAAACACGATCCGAGAATATTCTATTCCTAGCAGATGGGCATCCATTAGAAAAATTCCTTTCCGAATGGTGTGACGATTTTAGAGACGTTTCTTGGCAGTAACCCGGACACTGGAAAAGCCGTCTGATTTAGCCGCTGACAGAGGATGCTTCATCAGCGGGGGATTGGATTTGTGATTAATTATCGGGATTACGGCTTGCAGGGCGGTGGTATCATCATATAAACGAGAGATGAATTCCCAAACACCACCCCTTGTCATGCCGACAAAAGAACCTTCTTGGATAGAACGGAATTGGAAGTGGTTCATTCCCGCTGTGGTACTCGGGATGGTGGGTTGTCTCGCCGTTTTTATCGGACTGATCGCTGTGTTTGTTTTCGGGACGATGAAATCATCGGAGCCTTATCAGGGAGCCTTACAGATATCAAAACAGAGTGAGGCAGTGCAGGCAAAACTCGGAGCACCGCTTAAAGAAGGCTTTTTTGTCTCGGGAAATATTAATATCAGCGGGCCGTCCGGTGAGGCTTCATTGGAAATTCCCATTTCGGGCCCGAAAGGCAGTGGCATTATCTATGTGGAGGCTAAAAGGCAAATGGGCAAATGGTATTATCCAAGGTTGATCGTCGAAATTAAAGCCTCTGGCGAGAGGATACCCTTGCAGCCATGAACCCCCTCGCGAAACAATTTGCTCTGCTAGCCCTCGGCAGCCTGGCGACAGGACTTTTGCTCGCGAGTCTTTTCCCGAAAATGGAATGGGCAGGAATGGCGTGGTTGGCTTTGACCCCGCTGCTTTATGTCTTGCGCGGGGGTAAATCGGCTTTGACGGCGGAGGAGCGGGAAGGTGGTGCGGGGGAATACAACGTTACCCGGATGAGGGAAGCTTTTGGTTGGGGATGGTTGAGCGGATTTATCTATTTTGTAATCAGTCTGTCATGGATCGGGCACGTTACTGTGGGGGGGGTATTGATCCTCGCCCTTTATCTGGGCATCGGCATGGGGCTTTGGTCCATGGTAGTGACCTTGCAATGGAGGCGGAATCAAATCCTGTCTTCCGTGAGCAATTTGCAATTTGCTCTGTCGGCAGCGGCGGCCTGGGTCATTCTCGAATGGGTGAAGGGCCATCTTTTTAGCGGATTCCCCTGGAATAACCTCGGGGTGAGCCTGTACCGCAATTTGCCCATGATCCAGATTGCCGATCATTTCGGGGTCTATGGCCTGTCGTTTATGATCGTTTTTGTCAATGTGATCCTCCTGCTCACGATCATGAGGTTAAATGTCGAGATCCGGATGATGATCAGGCAGAGGAATGATTTTCAGCTTTTCAGGTTACGCCCGCATTTAGATTTTACCGTAGGCATGGCCATGATCATGGTTTCTTATGGTTACGGGATGGTCTGCCTTTTTGAGTCGCACCCGATTGTGCCGGTTAAACTCAGGATAGCCTTGGTCCAAGGGAATATTCCCCAAGACCAGAAATGGGATAATAAACGCTTTTATTCGATTTTGGATACCTACACGAGCCTCACGGAGAGTGCGGCTTTGGCCAAACCGGATTTGCTGGTCTGGCCGGAATCCGCCACTCCAGATGGTTATTTGGAGAATAAGGAAGTCTTTGAGGCGATCGGCAAACTCACGGCGGATAATGGTTACACCTTTATTTTCGGGTCAAATGACTTGGTCGACGGAAAGGACTACACCGGGGCATTCCTCATCGGCCCCCGGCAAAGTTCTTTTGAGTACTACCACAAAATGCATCTGGTGCCGTATGGCGAATATGTCCCCCTGCGCGATTGGATGCCGTGGTTGCGCAAGGTGGTCCCGATCGGGGATGGGTTTTACCCCGGTAAAGATCCAAAGGTTTTTGTGGTGGGCCCGGATAACTTGCGGATTGCCCCGCTTGTTTGTTTTGAGGATTTATTCCCGTCCATTTCGCAGCAGCGGGTTTTAATCGGCTGTGACGCGTTTGTGAACCTGACCAATGGCGGGTGGTACGGGGAGTCGTCGGGTATCTACCAGCATCTGGCGAATTCCGTATTCCGCTCCATCGAGACCCGGCGACCGATGATCCGGGCGACAAATACCGGGATGACCTGCTGGATCGACCCAAAGGGGAGGATCCGTGATGCTTTTGCCCCGTTTGTGGCGGGGTTCCAGATTTGTGTGGTGGATATATACCGGAATGCACCCGTGACATTTTATGCAAGACACGGGGACATTTTTGTCGTATTCTGCCTACTTGTATTAATTTTAGCATTAGCGAGATCCCTATTATGGCAATGGAAGTAATTTTCGATATTAATGAACTTGTGACCCGGGTGGAACAGGTACGGAGGTTTCTTTGACGTAGCCGCCAAAGAAAAAAAAATCACCGACCTAGAGGCGCGTATGGCCGACACAGATTTCTGGTCGAGTCCCGCCGCCGCCCAAAAAACCGTCGCCGAGCTCGCCACGATCAGGGGAACGGTAAATCCTTTTAAGGGAGCCGCCGCAAAAGTCGATGACCTCGTCACGATGAAAGAACTCCTCGACGCCGAAGAGGCCTCCCCCCAGCGGGAGTCCGAACTAGCCGCTTGGCAGGCTGATTGTGCCGCCGCAGAAAAACAAATTGCGCTGGTGGAGCTGCGGGCTTTTCTTTCGGGTGAACAGGATGCCAGTAATGCGATTATCACGATCCATTCAGGTGCCGGTGGCACTGATGCCTGTGACTGGGCGGATTTACTCCTGCGTATGTACAAAAGGTATTGTGAGAGGAAAGGCTTCAAATACGAGACGGTCGATTTGCAGCCGGGTGATGAGGCGGGCATACGGAGCGCGACGATGGTGGTCTCGGGCGAGTATGTCTATGGATTCCTCCGCCAAGAGATGGGTGTCCACAGGCTCGTGAGGATCTCACCATTTAATGCGAATGCCGCCCGGCAGACCTCCTTTGCTTCCGTCGATGTCTATCCAGAAATCGAGGACGATATCGAGATCAAAATCGAGGATAAAGACCTGAAAATCGATACCTACCGTTCCAGCGGGGCGGGGGGGCAACACGTGAATAAAACCGATTCAGCTGTGCGTATGACGCATATTCCCACCGGGATCATCGTCGCCTGTCAAAATGAACGCTCCCAGATAAAAAACCGCGCCACGGCTTTAAAGATCCTGCGCGCCCGGATCTATGAGATGCAGGAGGCGGAGAAACTTAAGGAATTAAATAAACGCCACGGGGCAAAAGACGCCATCAGCTTCGGCAGCCAGATCCGTTCCTACTTTTTCCACCCCTACAAACTGGTTAATGATCACCGGACAGGCTTGAAAATATCTAATGTACAGGGTGTGATGGATGGTGATCTGGATGAGCTGATCGAAACCATGCTCCGCGGTGTCCGCCGCGGGGATAATCAAAATGACGAGGACGAGGTATGAATATCTTGCAGGAAATAATCGATTACAAAAAAGGTTTTGTCGAAGAAGCTAAAAGGCAGCGTTCCTTGATCGCCCTCCAAAAGGAGGCGGCTCTCCCACGCCGGAAATATAATTTCAAGGGTACCCTGAAAAAGCCCGGGAAAATCGCGCTGATTGCCGAGGTTAAAAAGGCCTCACCCTCCGCCGGGTTGATCCGCGCGGACTTTAACCACACGCAAATTGCGGAAGATTATTTTGTCGCAGGAGCCTCGGCCATATCCGTGCTCACCGATGAGAAATATTTCCAAGGCCATCTCCGTTATCTCGAGGAGATCCATGCGACGGTTCCCCTGCCGCTGTTACGGAAAGATTTTACGATCGATGAATACCAGATTTATGAGGCAGTCATCGCCGGTGCAGCGGCGATCCTTTTGATCGTGGCGGCATTGACCCCCGCGCAAATTGCGCAGTTTAGCAGGCTGGCCAAAAGCCTCCACCTCGATGTGCTCGTGGAGGTGCATGACCAAGAGGAGCTGCAAATCGCTCTGGACAGTGGCGCGGAGATGATCGGGATCAATAATCGCGATTTAAAGGCGATGAAAACGGATTTAGCCCTTACGGAACGCCTCGCCCCGACTATTCCGGCAGGGATAATCAAGGTCGGGGAAAGTGGGATTCATAGCCGGGCTGATGTGGAACGCTTGCGTCTGGTGGGGATAGACGCTATCCTTGTGGGTGAATCAATCATGAGATCTGGTGATATGAAACAAAAAATAGGAGAGTTAATCGGTGGAGCCTAGAATCAAAATATGCGGAATAACAAACCGTGAAGATGCAGAAAAAGCTGTGGAATACGGTGCAGACGCACTCGGATTTGTTTTTTATACGAATAGTCCCCGCTTTATCACCCCGCAGGAAGTCGTGATGCTCACGACATCCATCCCGGTTTTTGTCTCGAAAGTGGGTGTCTTTGTGGACTTGGGTATAGAGGAGGTCCGAAAGATCGCTAATGAAGTCGGGCTAGAGGCCATCCAGCTCCATGGAAATGAATCACGCGAGTATTGTAAGGGATTTTATCAGCCGGTGATCAAGGCTTTCCGGATGAAAAATATCGAGACCCTCATAGAAATGAGGGATTACGAGGTCAGTGCTTTTCTTTTGGATGCCTTTTCGAGTAATTCACTCGGGGGTACCGGCAAGAAATTTAATTGGGACTGGGCTCTGCGCGCAAAGGTGTATAACCGCCCGATTATCCTCTCTGGGGGTTTAACCCCTGACAACGTCGGTGAGGCTGTCAGGACGGTTCATCCCTATGCCATTGATGTCAGTAGCGGGGTGGAGTCCGTGCCCGGCAAAAAAGATCACATCATGATGCGGGACTTTATCCAGGCGTGTAAAAAAGTATGAGTACCCCTCCTGGATTCTCCATGCCGGATGTCGCTGGTCGTTTCGGCCCTTACGGGGGTATGTATGTGCCGGAGACTTTGATGTCAGCGCTCCAGGAGTTAACCCGCGTTTATCTCCAGGCCCGTGACGAGGAGGCTTTCCAAAAAGAATTAAAATATTACCTGCAACAATATGCCGGGCGTCCGACCAGACTTTTTTATGCAAAGAGGCTCACTGACCTTGTCGGTGGGGCGAAAATATACCTTAAACGTGAAGACCTCCTCCATACCGGTGCCCACAAAATCAATAACGCCCTCGGCCAAGCCCTGCTTTGTAAGCGTATGGGCAAAAAACGGGTGATTGCCGAAACCGGTGCCGGCCAGCATGGGGTCGCCACTGCTTCGGTCGCGGCACAGTTCGGATTTGAATGCACCATCTATATGGGTGCGGAAGATTGCCGCCGCCAGGCTTTGAATGTCGCGCGGATGAAATTCCTGGGTGCAAAAGTCGTCTCGGTCGAGGCCGGTCAAAAAACATTAAAAGAAGCGGTGAATGAAGCCATGCGTGATTGGGTCACCCATGTCCGCACGACCCATTATATTTTAGGCACAGCCTATGGTTCACATCCTTTTCCCATGATGGTCCGGGATTTCCACCGCGTCATCGGTCTGGAGGCACGGGCACAGATCCTCGAGCAGGAAGGGCGTCTGCCTGATCTTTTGGTGGCCTGTGTCGGTGGCGGGAGTAATGCGATCGGGCTTTTCCATCCCTTCTTGAATGATGAATCCGTCAGGATGATCGGTGTCGAGGCGGGCGGTCGGGGAATTACTCCCGGGGATCATGCCGCGCGTTTCCAAGGGGGGAGCCTCGGAGTATTACAGGGCACCCTTTCTTATATTTTGCAGAATGATGACGGACAGATCTCGTCCACTCATTCCGTTTCCGCCGGGCTGGATTATGCCGCTGTCGGCCCGGAACATTGTTATTTGAAGGATTGTGGCCGTGCCGAATACACCTACGCTAAGGACGACGAGGTCTTGGAGACATTCCAGCTCCTCTGCCGCACGGAAGGAATCATTCCCGCCCTCGAGAGTACCCACGCATTGGTCGAAGCCATTAAACAGGCTAAAAAACTCGGGAAAGACAAAGTCATCATCGTTAATCTCTCCGGGCGCGGTGACAAGGATGTCCAGGAAGTCATGCGGTTGCTGGGCATGGAGTGAACCGTCACGGGACCAACGGAAAAAGTGGCCGCGCAGGATTCCCCCAGCCTTTTCTGAGTGTGTTTTACAGGTATTTGCACCACAAAGAAAAAAGGGTTTCTCGCAAAGTTTTTCTAAATTTCCCTGTGTAGGGCGACCGGCTCGGTTGCCTCCTGGGGAGTAATTTGCTCCTCGCGACTGGAGGGACCATCTTCCGATTGTCCGGGCCGAGCATTCACGGCGATCAGAACCATTCCGACCCCAAACACCTTCGGGGAAATTATTTTCAATCCATCTTTCATCTCGGTAACGGCCCTCACTTGCCTGCGGGA
>Ga0163144_10001377_pt1 | contig 57381 bp, 68 predicted proteins | sample OliLak19BULKMAT1_FD_123175 | JGI IMG/M metagenome (GOLD analysis project Ga0163144, IMG submission 123175) | Freshwater microbial mat bacterial communities from Lake Vanda, McMurdo Dry Valleys, Antarctica - Oligotrophic Lake LV.19.BULKMAT1 | ecosystem: Environmental > Aquatic > Freshwater >...
CGCTTCCGGGTAGCCGGACGCGTTACGGACAGCACCTTCACGCTCGATCACATCCCTCGCGCTCGCTTGGCTCGGCTAGCCTGGTGAGCCTCCCGTGCGAGGGATGCGTGCAGTATCGCTCAGGTTTTTGGGTGTGGGATACGTTTTTGCGTTGCGCTTGATTTTGCTGGACGCGGGGGGTGTTTGCTGGGGGATAAAGCGCGATTTCTCGGTCTCGTCACAGCGAGAAGTATTGGCTAACGCCGCTTCGCCTTCATCACCGCTGCATCGAGGGCCGATAGGAACCGCGAGCGATCTTGCGCGGAAAACGGCTTTGGCCCGCCGCCGCCTTCGCCGAAAGAGCGGAGGTGCTCCATGAGTTCGCGCTGGGCTAAAGCGGCGCCGATCGAGCTTTCGGTGAAGGCCTTGCCGGTTGCGCCTAACGCTGCGCCGCCGGCTTTGAGGGTGCGATCCGCGAGTGGGATGTCGTTAGTGATGACGATGTCGCCCGGCTGCACGCGCTCGGCGATCCAATCATCGGCCGCGTCGGGGCCAGCATCGACCACGGTCAGCGTTACGTCCGGCGGCGTGCGCATGAACATGTTGGCGACGACCTGCACCGGGCAGCCGGTGCGGCGCGCCACGCGGTAGATTTCTTCCTTCACCGGGCAGGCGTCGGCATCGACGAAGATCGTGGGCGTTGTCACGCGCGCATCAGAGCCGGCAACGCGCCTTCGCCGTCAAGCTAGAACGGACAGCGCTCGGGCGGGCGCAGGCAGTTTCGGCAAACCCGGTTCTCCCAGTCCTCGCCGTCGGCGCTGATCGCGGCCGCCATCCATTCGGCGAACGGCGCGCCGCCGCTGCGCTGCGAGTAGAAGAGCGGCGAGCGCAAGATCGTGTGCGTCTGGCCGCTGGCGAGGTAGGAGCGGAAGTTCGGCGCGGCTTGGCGGCGGCTCAAGTCAGACGCCATTTTCGTCGTCCAGCCGCGGCAGGCGCCGGGTTCGCCCATGAGGGCTAGAAACGCGGTCTGGGTTATGTCCTGCGTCGTCGTGTATTGGGCGAAGCGGTCGTTTGGATAGTGCGCGGCGAGGATGCCGAGCACGTCCTCGTCAGCGGTGACATCAGCGTCGGCGCCGAACACGCTGGTCGGCAAATGGTACTGCCAGTTGCCGTTGCGCTGAGGCAGGAAGGCGCGCGGCGTGACGCCCTGGCCGGCGTCGCCGAGCATGAGTGCGCGGCCGGTTGGGAAAGCGTCGCGGACGCTGGCGAAGTGCGTGACTGCGCCGTAGGCGCCAGCGCTGGAGCCGGCGACGACGATCTGATCCGGCGCATCGAAGTTCTGGCGGATCCATTCGAGCACGACGCGGAAATTGTCTGCGCCGCGGTGTTGGATTTGGAAGCTCTCGCCGGTGTCAGGATCGGTGTAGGTGGTGGTGGCCGAGCCGACGTGTACGTCGCCTGTGCAGTACGGCACGAACACGAAGCTCCAATCGCGCACCGGGTTGCGTGCATTGGTGAGATCGAAGATGCCGCTCATGTTGGTCGGATCATCGCCGGGGATGATCTCGGCTTTGAAGAAGCCGTCTTCCTCGCGTGTGTTGGCTTTGAGGCGCGGGACTGAACAGGTGAGATCGTCCCAGCAGGCGCCGCCGCCATCGAAGAAGATGACGAGATTGTTCGAGATGCCGCGCCGCGCCCAGAATTGAAACGCCGGATCGGCGCCGGGCGCGTCGGAGCACGTGGCGGTGAAGGTTTCGCCGTTGATCTCGACGGGTTGCGGCGTGAACGCGGTCCAGGCGCTGCTGGCTTCGCGGGTCAGCGGCGCAGCGACGGGTGTGGCTGTCGCCACCTCGTTGCCGCCGCACGCCATCAGCGCCAGCGCCGCAACCACGAACAGAGTTCTCATCAGCCGCCTCATCGCAATGTTCGGGCTCAGCTTAAAAATAAAGAAGGCCGCGTTGGGGCGGCCTTCTTAAATTCTGCTGTGAGGTCTGCGTCTTAGGCTGACGTGTGCTTCTTGCGCGACGCGTAGTCGATGATGGCGAGGAAGAGGAACGCGACGCCTACGGTTCCGAGGATCACGGCCGGAACTGCAAAGCCGCGGATGACGTCGCCGTCGTGATGGTCGAAGCCCTCGATAACGAAACCGGCCGCCACGAAGCCGCCGGCCAGGGCCAGCAAGATCACACCGCTGCCAAGGCTTTGGCGGGCGCGGTTGCCTTCTTCGAGCATGTTTTGAGTGAGTTGCGAAACGAGCGACGGCTCTAGCGGCTGGCCGCGCGACATGGCCTGGGCAATCAGGTCGTGCGCCGAACGCTTGGTGCGCTCCTTGGCCAGGACCGGCACCAGAATAATGGCGCCTAGAAAAGCGAAAAACACAAACGGGACAAAGACATCGGCTTCCATCGGTCGGCTCCATAGCACCGGGGACTTTGCCCCATTGCAGACACAGATGCGGGCCGATGCGGATTTGGACGCAGAAGCGCGTTGGAATTCTCAGGCCGCCACCCAGAGCCGGAAAACCGAGCCTTTGCCGGGTGTGCTCTCGCAGGTCGCGTCGCCGCCCATCAGCCGCGCGAGGCGGCGCACCAAGGTGAGGCCAAGGCCCGCGCCTTCGTATTTGCGCGCCGCGTCCGCCTCGACCTGGACGAACGCATCGAAGATGCGCGCTTGCTGATCCTGCGTCACGCCTATGCCGGTGTCGGCGACCTCGAACATCAGTTGCTCGCGGTCTGCGTTGGTGATGCGCGAGGCGGTGACTGTGATGGCGCCGTCCTTGGTGAACTTGGCGGCGTTGGAGATGAGCTGCATCAGGCACTGGTGCAGACGCATGTGATCGATCTCGGCATCGCCCAAGGGCATCGCTTCGCGGATGGTCAGCGTGTTGTTGTTGACGGCGGCGAGCGGCGCGGCAGCGGCGCGTAGTTCCTCCAGCACCCCCGAGATAGCGCTGTGCTCGCGCTGAAGCGCGACCGACCCGGACTCCAGTTTCGACAAATCGAGGATGACGTCGATCACGCCGAGCAATTGGCGCGCGGAGCTGCGGATCTTGCCGGCGTCTTCGGCGATCGTGCCGTGTTCGGCTTCTTCCTCGATCAGTTCGGCGTAACCGATAACGGCATTCAGCGGCGTGCGCAGTTCGTGGCTCATGGTGGCCAAGAATTGCGACTTCGCGGCGTTCGCTTGTTCGGCGGCTGTGCGTGCGGCAGCGACTTTGGCGAGGTTCGAGAGCAGCACGTGTCGGTCGATGCCGAACAGGCCGGCGGCGACGATCATGCAGACCAAAGTCGCGATGCTGACGCCGGTGGCGAGATCGAAGCCGGCGGTGGTGAGCGGCGCGGCGATCGTCATCAAGGAGAGCGGCGTCAGGCACGCCACGAGCAGCAAGCGGTTGGCGGCGAAATAGACGAAGAGGTGATTGGCCGAACTGCACACCCAGGCGGTGGCGATGACCATGCCGACCGGCTCGCCGGTCGACCAGCAAAGGACCGGGAAGATGCTGTAGACCGTCGCGCCGAAGAAATGGATTGCTGCGAGGCGTCGGGAGCCCGCTTCTTCGTCGCGCTGCGCGATGGGCAGCACCAGCCGATCTTCAAGCCAGATGCGCAGCACCGTTTCCCAAAGCGTCATGAAGGCGAGCCATGCGGCTGCGATCCAAACTGGCAGCACCGTCATCGACACGAGCGCTACGAAGGCGGCGAAACCGACGCGCGACCAGGTCGCTTTGCGCACATTGGAAACGACTTCGCTGACGGCCTGACGAGGCGGTAATGTGTTCGGACGCAGCGGTGTGGAAAGCTCAACGAGCGGCGAATCGATACTCATGAACGTTGGTTACCGCCAACGCCTGAGTCTCGCTATCTGCTGGCGAACACAGTGCTAGCTGCGCACGGCGATGCGGTCGCCAGGCGGCGGCATATGCGCAGGATAGTGGGTTCTCACAAGCGTGATGACACTGCTGCGAACGAGCACGTTCTCGGCGCTGGTGCGCTTGGCGATTCTGTCGGCAGGGATGTTCATCATGGCGTCGATTCACTTGTCACTTGTGATGAGATGATGGCGACGCTGCATTTAGATGCAACTAGCACAGGCGGTCTAAGCCGGAGGTGAAGCGTCCATCGTGGCGCCGAACACCCTGTGAAATGAAGCGCGCAATGCAGCGTCGGCGTCGCTCATCGTGACGGGCAAGCCGAGATCGACGAGGCTCGTCACGCCATATTCCGGTGCGCTTATTCCGCATGGCGTGATGCCGGAGAAATGCTCCAGATCAGGCTCTACGTTGAACGCTATGCCGTGGAAGCTCACCCATTTGCGCAGGCGCACGCCGATGGCGGCGATTTTGTCTTCGCGCGCCCAGCCTGGGCCTTTGCGTTCCACCCAGACGCCAACGCGGCCTTCGCGCACTTCGCCTCTGACGTTGAAGTCGGCGAGGGCGCCGATGATCCAGCGTTCGAGATCGGCGACGAAGCGAGTGACATCGCGTCCACGCTTGCGCAGATCGAGCATCACATACGCCACGCGCTGACCGGGGCCGTGATAGGTGAACTGGCCGCCGCGGCCCGTGCGGAAAACCGGAAAGCGGCCGGGCGCGAGTAAGTCCGTTTCTTTGGCGCTGACGCCGGCGGTGTAGAGCGGCGCATGTTCTAGAAGCCAAACGAGTTCGCCCGCTTCGTCGGCGGCGATAGCGGCGGCGCGTGATTCCATCGCCGCGACGGCGGCTTGGTAATCGACCAAGCCCGGCGAGATCGCCCAGCCTATGCGCTCTGCGTCGTTCACTGCCCGGCAACCCTTTCAGGTTCGACTAGAGCGGAATCAGATGGGGACGTCACGTGTCCGATAGAAGCCAAGTCCACCGCGTCGACATCGAACTTTCGGTTGTGCTGGGGCGCTGCCAGATGCCCATGCAGCAATTGCTGCGCATGGGCCGAGGCGCGGTTATTCCCCTGGATACCAAGGAATCGGACCAGTTGTGGATTCTGGCGGCGGGCCACCCAATCGCCCGGGGTGAAATCACCATTCAGGGCGAACGCCTCTGTATTACGGTGACCGAAGCTGCCGACGTGCACGAATTTAACGCCGCCGCGTAGCCAAAAATAAAAATTGGGCTAGACGCAATCTTACGTCCCGGTTCATGTTCGGCTCAGGCGCGGGACATCAAAGTGCCTATCGCGCGTAAGAGCCCTACGCGCTTAATCGGGGAAATCAAATGTCGCCTATCGCACGTATTTTTGCCGCCGGTGCGGCGCTCGTCGCTGTCGCCACTGCCGGTGTCGCCGCGGCGCAGAACTACGGCCTCGCGCCGGCCTACGGCACGGTGAACCTCACCGCCGGCTTCACGCCTGATCCGGTCAACGTCAACGTTCTTTCCGGTGGCCGCATCGACGCGTCGACGCGCTTCAACGGCTGCCGCGGCTTTATCGCTGAAGCTCCGGATGTGCGTCTCAACTATCGCGCCGGCACCTCGCTGCCGCTGATCCTCTCGGTCAACTCAAGCGCCGACACGACGCTCGTCGTCAACGGCCCGGATGGTCAATGGTATTGCGATGACGATGGCGGCAACACGGGCATGAACCCGTCTCTGCGCTTCGGCTCGCCGCAATCTGGCCAGTACGATATCTGGATCGGCACCTACGGCAGCGCGACGAACCAGCAAGCCGTGCTCAGCATCTCTGAGCTCTACACGCACTAATCAAGCGCAACGCTTGACGGAAAGGGCCGGGGTTCATCCTCCGGCCCTTTTTCGTTTGATCGGATTTAGCACTGGGGGAAACGAATGAAGCTTACTCGCATGATCGCCGCGATCGGCGCGGCGCTGGCGCTCTCCGCTTGCGCCACGGCCGTGCCGTACAATGGCGGCGCGCTCGACTATAACGCCCGGCCAAACTACGGCACGGTGACGCTTAGCTCCGGCTATCAGCCGGACCCGCATGTCGTGGCGTTGCTGGCGGGCGGCAACATTGACGCGTCCGGTCTGGGCGCCGGTTGCCGCGGCTCGATCACATCCGCGCCGGACGTGCGCTTGGTCTATTCCGCAAGCACCATTCTGCCGCTGATCATTTCCGCCGACTCGCAATCCGACACGACGCTCGTCATCAACGGCCCGGACGGGTCGTGGTATTGTGACGATGACGGCGGCGACGGCCTCAATCCGTCGATCCGGTTCAGCAGCCCGCAAACCGGCCGCTACGAGATCTGGGTTGGCACGTACTCGTCCGGCGCGGCCCAGCCGGCGCGGCTCTACATCTCCGAACTCACCAGCCAATAGGGCCCGGCGGAGACCGGAAATCGGGGCAGGGGCCGGGACATTCCCGGCCCTTGTTCGTTTGGGGCGGGTCTGCTAACCCCCCGGCCCTGGAATGCGCTCGTGGCGGAATTGGTAGACGCACTGCCTTGAGGTGGCAGCGAGTAACATCGTGGAGGTTCGAGTCCTCTCGAGCGCACCATCCTACGCTCGCGATAGCGAGTGTGGGATGCCCTCCGTAGCCTTGGCGTAGGAGGGCAGCGCTCTCCGCCCGCGAGCTTCGGATGGCTGACGCCTAGTGGCCAACCTTGGAAATGGGTTGCAGAGCTGGGAGGGACGGATGTTTTTCGTCTACTTGCTTGAGAGTGAGGCCAAGCCCTCTCAACGCTACACGGGCTTCAGCAGCGATATCGAAGCGCGGCTTAAGACGCACAACGCTGGCGGTTCGCCACATACAGCGAAATATCGGCCATGGCGCTTGGTCGCTTATTTCGCATTCGAAGAGGAAGCCAAGGCGCGTGCGTTCGAACACTATCTCAAGTCCGGCTCCGGCAAGGCGTTTGCGAACAAGCGATTTTGGTAGCTAGCCCCGCCACGGGAACAGCGCGCGGAGTTTTTCATCGCGCAACCACAGGCCGCCCCACATAAATAGTCCGAGATAGGTGCTGAACAGCGTGTGGCTGAAGAGCGGGCTATCGACGCGGATGTGCGTGGCCATCGCGCCGCCGAGCAGGCCGGTGAAGAGGACAGCGCCGAGCACGCTGGTGCGTGGGAAGAGATAGAGCAGCACGAGCGTGAGCTCGACGATGCCGATCCAGAACGCGTTGCCAGGTTGCCAGCCGAGGCCGGTCAGCGTCTCTTCCGCGATCGGCATGCCCATCAGCTTCGGCGCCACCGATGCGCCCAGCATGAACAGCGCAAACAAGCCGGACAGCACCCGCCCGGTCCAAACCATAGCCTTCATGATCACATCCTCCGCCCCTAGGACGAGGGCGGAGGCTGCGATCCTACATGGCGCCGGTCAACCGATCTTCAGACGGACGAACGCCATCGCGCCTTGCGGGTCGCCGTCATAGCTGGGTTCGAGCGCGCTGCTGGCGAAGTGCTGCTGCACCAAAGCGCCGACGCCGAAGACGGTGTTCTCATTGATGCGGAAATCGCGGATAGCGCCGAGGCTGATGCGCGAGACGATTTCGACTGGGCCATGGTGGGCGCCGAGTTCGTCCGTCTCGATGGCTTCGCCGCGGGCGAAGAAGGTCCAGCGGTCGTTCGGATGCAGCGCCGCTTCCACCAGCCACGCATCGAGCGAGACGCCGTCGCTGCGTTCTTTGTTGGAGAAGGCGAGTGTGGTCGACCACCAGCCTTCCTCGCCTACGGGGCGGGTGTAGATGCCGCTGGCGGACCAGCGCTCCTCGTCTTCATCCGGGTGTAGCGCTTCGGGGCTTTCGACATCGGCCCACGACGCTTGCAGCGCCCAATTCTCGGTCGGGTTCCAGGAGAGGCGGAGCGATGTGGAATCCAATTCGCCGGTCTCGATATCGTAGCGATCTTGGTCAGGCTCGCGGCCGCGGAATTGGGAGGCTTCAATTTTCCAATTGTCGCGCACGTAGCCGGCGGTCAGCACGCCGAAGGTGATGTGGGTGGAATCGAACCAGTGGTGCGTGATCGGCGCTTCCGGCGAATCCATCGCCGCCATGCGGTGCATGAAGGCGGGCGGCCCGAACGCAGGCGCGCCGGGCAAGCCGCCATAAACGAACACGGACGAATTCGCATCGAGCCGGTGCGAGTACGAAGCCGAGAGTTCCATGAAGAAATCGTGCGGGTGCTGGCGATCGATCAGCGGATCGACGCCGTTGGCGGACTCACCGGCTGCGAACAGCAGCGGGTAGCCGTTCGCGCCCATGAACGGGTCGGGTGAGAGCATGGCGCGCAGATTGAGCGTGCCTTGGCTGAAGTCGCGGCGGGCCGCGCCCATCACCATGCCAGCAACGAACGCCTTCTCGTCGCCGCGCGGGCCGTCCTGCCAGGAATAGACGCCGCTCAGCGTGAGGTGGCCCATCAGCATCCAATCGCCGCTCTGAGCGTGGACGCCGCCGTGCGTCGAGACGTCTGGCTGCCAAGAGGTGCCGGATGCGTCGCGGCCCATCGGATAGGCGCCGAGGAGGCCGGTCATGCCGCCCATCGTGTGGGCGCTGTGATCCATAGCGGGCTGTGCGGGCGCTGCGTGTTCCTCGTGCGGGTCCACAGGCTGCGCTTGTTGCGGCGGCGCGTGGCCTTCGTGGCCAGCATGCGGATCTTGCGCCAGTGCGGGCGAGGCCAGCATGAGCAGTGCGGCGGGCGCGGCGTAGCGGAGCATCGTTGCGTCCTCGTTCTGAGTTCGGTGTGCTTTCATTCAGCCGCTAAAGCGCGAAATTGCTAGCAGCCGATTGACGCGGCAGAAATCAAAGCTTGACGCGGGCGCCTGTGGGGCGTTTGGGGAGGCGGAGCTTTCTCCAACGCGAAGCGACGGCCGATGAGCACCGAGAATGAACCGGCGGCCGCCGACAACACGCGCCGCGCGCCCTCCGAAGATCCGCACTTCATCGCCGGCATCATAGGCGCCGCGGGCGATCATGATGCGCCGCTTCTGCGCCGCATGATCGCGCCGCTTGGGACGCCCGACCTTGCCGATGTGATCGAGCACGTGCCGCTGGAAACGGCGCTGACGATTGCGCGCCTGATTGGCAGCGAACTGCCGGTGGAATTGCTGGCCGATCTCTCCTGGGAGCGGCGCGAGGAAATCCTGACCGAGCTGCCGGACGATTACGTCAGCCGGGTGCTGGGCGAACTCGATACCGATGACGCCGCCGCGGTCGCCGCCGATATTGACGAGGAGCAGCTAGGCCGGGTGCTCGCCGCCGCCGACGACGACACCCGCCTCGCGGTCGAGGAGGCGCTGTCGTTCGAGGAGGAGACGGCCGGCCGCCTCATGCAGCGTGAGTACGTCGCTGCGCCTGAGGGCGATAAGGTCGGCGATGTGATCGACCGCATGCGGGTGGATTCCGCCGAGCTGCCGGACGAGTTCTTCGAAATCTACATTGTCGACGCCGCAATGCGCCCAATCGGGGCGGTGCGGGTGTCGAGCCTGCTGCGCACCAAGCGCGAGACGCCGCTTACCGAGATCATGCGTTCGCCGCTGATCCTGATCCGCCCCGAGATGGACCAGGAAGAGGTCGCCCAGACTTTCCAGAAGTATCACATGGTTTCGGCGCCGGTCGTGGATGAGGCGGGGCGGCTGACGGGTATGGTGACGGTCGACGACATCGTCGACGTTATCAGCGAAGAGAACGAAGAGGATTTGCTGCGTCTCGCCGGTGTTAGCGAAGCTGCGCAAACCGACAGCGTCTTCAGGTCAGTCAAGGCGCGGGCGCCGTGGCTGCTGGTGAATTTGCTGACGGCAGTGGTGGCGTCCACCGTGATCAGCGCGTTCGAAGGCTCGATCAATCGGCTGGTGGCGCTTGCCGTGCTGATGCCGATCGTGGCTTCGATGGGCGGCAATGCCGGCACGCAGGCGCTTGCGGTGGCGGTGCGCGCCATCGCTTCGCGCGATCTGACTGAAGGCAATGCGCCGCGTTATGTGTTGCGCGAAGCGCTGACGGCGATCTCGAACGGCTTTATCTTTGCGCTGGTGCTCGCCGTGGTCGTCGCGGTTTGGTTTCAGGACGTGCTGCTGGCGTCGGCGATGGCCTTGGCCATCGTGATCAATTTCGCTTGCGCTGGGCTTGCTGGTATTCTTGTGCCGCTGACGCTGCGCCGCTACGGCGCCGATCCGGCGGTGAGTTCGTCGGTGTTCGTGACGTTCGTGACCGATGTGGTCGGCTTTCTGGCGTTCCTTGGCCTGGCGACGCTGATCTTGTTTGCCTAAGCGCGTTTGGCTTCGCGCTCTTCGCTCGGCAGGCGCTTGAATGCTGGCACTTTGCGGCCGGACCAGATTTCCAATCGCGTGCCACATTCATCGCAATCGAAGCAGCCGACATCCTTGATCGGCAACGCGACCTCGCGGCGCTCGTAGCGGACGCCGCACGTGCAAGAAACGATCGTGGTCTGGTCAGCCATGCGAGCGCCCTCAGTTGATTCTGCCGGGGAGTTTACGCGCTGGGCTAAGCGGCGAACAGGCGCGCGCGCCATGGAATGCGGTTCACGCCGGTTCACCAAGCTTTCCGGCAACACCTCTGCGTTGCATGGCTAATGCCGGTTCACCCTCAGCGCGCGTGCGTGGCGCCGCACTTGCCTGAAAGGGGAAGTCCGCCGCCGCCACAGCCCCGAAACGGCACGGCCGACGTGAATCATTCGCCCGAAAGGCAACGAGCTATGACGCACGCTATTTCCCCCGCCGGCTTCGCCCTGATCCAGGCGTTCGAAGGCTTCCGCGCCGAACCCACGTCACTCGCAGACGGCAGCTGGGTCGTTGGCTACAGCCACGTGCGCGCCGGCGACGCTGGCGAGCCCGTGTCCCAGTCCGAAGCGGCAGACCTGCTGATCATGGATGTAGCGCCGGTTGAGCGCGTGGTGAACGTGCTGGTTACCCAACCGCTCACGCAAAACCAATTTGATGCGCTCGTATCCTTCGCGTTCTCGGTGGGGCTCGACGCCTTCGCTGGCAGCCAAGTGCTGCGCCGGGTTAATGGCGGCGATTTCGTCGCCGCCGCGTGCGCCATGGATGCGTGGCGCAAGGCTGAAGTGGACGGCGAGCTTGAAGTTTCACCGGCTCTCGTGCGGCGCCGCGCGACAGAAAAGGCGCTCTTCATGCAAGACGTGCCGGTAACGTCCGCGCCTTCCGTATTGCATCGCGCATTGCTCGATCATGCTGCATCGATCCTGGGTGCGCCGGTCAACAGCAACACGCCGCGCAGTGCGCCGGTCGTGCGCTTGGTGACCACGTCATCGCTGGTGATCGACGCTGACGCTGTCGCGGTTGCTGGGTTCGTGGAAACCCCGGTGTTCGAACCGGCTGTCCGCCTCACTGAGATTCTGAAATCTGAGCCTGCAACCGAAGCGCTGCTGCTGACGCAAGTCGCAAACGATGCCGACTTCGACGATGAAGGCGAGATCGTCACGGCGCACGCCAAGCCGGTCGCCCGTACGCTCGACGATGTACGCGCTGCGACCCGCCGCGCCTATGACGAGCAGAACGCCGGCAAGGCAAAATCCGGCTTCACGCTGTTCAAGAGCCGTGACGCCGGCCCGGCGATCAAGCCGGATCGTCGTCTGCGTGACATGCGCCGCCGGGCTCAAGCTGAAAAGCTGATGAGCTATCTCTCCTTCGAGCACGTCGGCCTTGCTGCGTTGCTGGTGTTTGGCCTTGGCCTGATCGCGCTGGGCGGTTCGCTGTTGTTCGGCGGGGAGGGCGGTGTTGTTGAAATCGCCGCCGCTGCGGGCGTCGCAGTGCCCGGCGTCCTCGCCGCCGCGATGGCCGCCTACGGCTTCTGGCGCACGCCGCGCACGGCCTGACCGATTTAAGTTTACGCTGGTGACCTTGAGGGGCGGGGAGCAATCCCCGCCCTCTTTCTTTGCGCGCGTGTCCGGAACAGCGGTTCCAAACGCAGCGTTGTTCGAACTCGCAACGGAGTTACGCGCACATGCCTGCAAAATCTAAGGCGCAGCAGAAAGCCGCTGGCGCCGCACTCTCCGCCAAACGCGGCGAGACCAAAACCGGCGCGCTGAAGGGCGCTTCGCGGCAAATGTTCGAAACCATGAATGAGACCCAGCTCGATGATCTCGCCTCGACCAAGCGCAAGGGCAAACCAGATCATGTCGAAGACGGGCGCAAGTCGGCGGCGAAGTCCTCGGCCAAGCGCGCGGTAAAATCGCGGCCGCGCAGCGCACAGAAAACGTCGAAGCCGAAAGCGAAGAAAGCCGTGAAAAAGGCACCGCGCAAGAAAGCGAAAGCCAAACGTCCGCGCCAATAAATCGAAGGGCCGCAGGGCTTTCGCCCCACGGCCCTTCCATTGTCAAACCCCGATGGGGCGATCGTTTAGGAGCGCGCCACCTGCGAGGTGGTCCAAGCCTGCGACAGTGCCCCTAACGCGTGACAATGAGACATGGATCACCTCCTTTCAAAAACAAACCGGCGATGAGCCGCCGGAAGCATCAAGATAGGATGCGTCGCGGCGTCTGAAAAGCGCCATAGCTAATTCATGCTGTAAGAGGCGTGGCCGCTGTGCTCTCGACGCACATAAGGCGAATCTGCGGCGCCTATGGGCGCTCGGGCGTGAGCGAGCCAAGCAGTGTTGCGGTGTCGCCCGCGAGCGAAACGCAGGCGTTGCTTTCGCCTCCATCGGGGAAGCAAAAGAGCGGGCCTTGCGCGCCGCGCGCGCCTTCGTAGCGATTGCGCGCAACGGCCGGCTCAAAGCCTGGGGGGCGTCCGGCGCCATTGGGCCACGCCGGGAGTGTGTCGGCTGTGGCAGGCTCGGCAGTGTTGACGATCCAGCCGTCAAGTTCAGCGCGCAGGCCGGTTTGATCGCTGTTGGGATTGAAGGCGAGCGGAACTTGCGCTGTCGGATACTCGCGCGTGAACAGCACCGCGCCGTCGAGAGATTTGATGCGAAGCGTGGCTACAGCATCGCGGCACGTTTCGCCGCGCGCTTCCGCTTCGATGACATAATATTGGCTGCCAACGGCTGACCAGTCGCGCGACGTTTCGGCGTTGCATCCGCTTTGAGCATTCGCCGGCGTCGACGGGATCTCGGCTGTCGTCGTGGTCGGCGCCGGCGGCGAGCAAGCCGCGAGGCCAAGGGCGATAACAGCAAGTCCAGCGCGTCTCATCATTCTTCGGGTTCCTCTGCGTCGCGATCTAGCATGTGGCCCGCGCCGCCGGCGGCAGGCTCCCAGAACACGCACGTCTGTCGTGCTGTTCCTGAAAAGTGGCATAACATCGGCAGATCGCGCGCACGTACGTCTTCATATGTGAGTTGATCGAGCGTGGTCTGCGCGGGCACGAGCGTGTCCCAGGCCGGCGCTGACTGTGTGGTGGTAATCTCCGGCTGCGCCCACGCTTCCAGGAAGGACACCATGTGTTCGGTGTCGTCCGGCGCGAAGACGTTGCCAAAGCGGTGCGAGAGCGGGGCGCTCCACGACCAGATCGGATATCCATCGGCGGCGCGGATCACCAAGAGGCCCACGGCTTTGTCGCACGCCTCGCCGCGCGATTCTGCAACGATGGTGTCGGCGGCGTCCGGGGCTGTGAAGGCAAGTTCGTGCGCTGATCGGAATTCGCAGCTCGCTTGCACCGGCGCACGCGCGCACGCGCTGACGACGATAGCGACAGCCGCCACAAGAAGAAGCCTCACGGACCGTAGGCCACGATCATTGTTGGCGACTGGGATACAGGATCGATGATGAGGCATTGTGTGGCTTCAGCTGCGGCGGCGTAACAGATGGTCGTGAGATCGCGTTGGCGCAGCATCTCGTAAGTTTCGCGCTCAAACGGCGTGTCGTAGGCGAAGACGCTGGCGCTTTCGGTCAGGGTGGCGGCGGCGGCGCGCCATTCTGGCAAGGTGCTCGTGCGCGAGACGGTGACATCCGCCCACCCGCGCAAGAATGTATCCATTTGTTCGACGGTCACCTCAGGCGCGTCTTCTGGCGGCTCGCCGCCGACGACCAGGTCGTAATAGGTCGATGAGAACGCCCAGAGCGCATTGCCTGAAGCATCACGCGCGACGAACGTCACCACGGCTTGCGCGCAGGTCGGCCCTTGCGAACTGGTTGTGATCACATCTGGCGCATCGGTGCGCGACCAAGCGACGTCGTGCGTCGCCGTGCGTGTGCAGCCGTTTTGCGCTACACTGGCGTCGTCGCTTTGACCGCACGCGCTGAGCGCGAGCGCCGCGAAAATTCCAATCCAATGGCGCATGCGGGCTCCTCGATTCCGAGACCATAGCCCGCGCCTGCGCGTGCGCCACTCTCTATTCGGCGATTTCGAGAGAGCTTGAGCCCGCCATGTCGCCGATCGCATCCTCGGTCGGCGCGTGGAACAGTCCATGCGGACGCTGCAGCGCAGCAACAGCTGATTCGTAACCAGCTGCGACAGTCTCATCGAAGCGCTTCCAGTCGCGCATATCGATGTCGCCCATCTCTGGCGCGATCAGAACGTCGGCGCCGGATCGGCCTTCCCAAGGATCAATCGCCAAAGTTGCCGCGCGCATCAGCAAAGATGCGATCGGCGGCGCCGACTGAAAGCCGTGCGCGGCGACCCAGCCCATGAAGCCTGGCGGATCGCGGAAGTCTTCGAGATCGATACCGTCGCGGCGCGCAACATCTACGCCGATGATTGGGCCGCGGTGCATGTCCTTCAACACATCGACCGGAAAGTTTCGCAACACGGCGCCGTCAACGAGCAGGCCGTTCTCACCGTCAATCACGGGCGGTAGAATGCCAGGCAGCGAAATTGAGGCGCGCAGCGCTTTGCGCAGGCTGCCGCCGCGATGCACACGGATGTCGCCGGCAACGAGGTCGGTGGAGACGGCGAAGAACGGCACGCCCAAGTCTTCGATCAGCGTTTCGCCGAAATGCTCCTGCAGGCGATCTTCGACGCGCCGTCCGCGCACGAGGCCGACAACAGGGATGACGTAGTCGCCAAGCGGATTGGATTCGACGAACGATTTGCGGATGCGGTGCTCAATCTCGTCATCCGGCCAGCCCATGGCGACGCAGGCGCCGACGATCGCGCCCATCGACGTGCCGCCGATAATGTCGAACGGCAGTCCTGCCTCGCGCAAAGCGCGCACGACGCCGATGTGCGCGTAGGCGCGCGCGCCGCCGCCAGATAGAACAAGACCGATGGAGCGCCGGGCGATAACGCGCGCTAGCCGCGCTGCATCTTCGTCCTCCACACCGCGCCAGTGAAAAAGGCGCGATGCTTCGCAGGCGACGCGCCATTCGTTGGTGGTCGCGGCTTTGCGATCCATGCCGTGGTGCAGGAGAACGACGTCCACCAGCCTGAATTGGCGCGCCGGGGAAGGCTCCTCCGGCGGCAGCAACGGCAGCGAGGGCCGCGCGTCGGCGCGCGCGAAAAACCAGATTCGATCGGCCTGCCGGATGCAGGTGCGAAACCACGGCGTGTCCGCGATTGGCGAAACGAGAAAGACAGCGTCGTTCTTGGCTTCTAGCGTATCGAACCAAGCGCTGTTCATGCCGGCGCCATTCATCTGATGCTGATCGTCCTCAGTGACGATCACGGCGCGGCAATTGAGGCGCTTAAGAGCAGCTTGCAGGGTGCGGGCGCGGAGCATGATGTCGATCGTCGGCGAGGTCGAGATCAGGGCGTACACACGTGGGTCGGAGCGCGGGCTATTGCGGCCAGTGGCGCGCGCCCGTGTGAGCATGATGCGAGCGATGTGCTCCATCATTGGCGGGTGTGCATGCACCAGCAGATCGAACGCCATCGGCGGCAGCTTCAGCACCTCGCTGTCGCGCATGGCAAAGACGCTGCCCGAGTGCGGCTCGCGCGCGATCATCGCCATTTCGCCGACAGGTTCGCCGTGGCGGATGTAGCCGAGCAGGCTGTGGCCACCGCGTTCGCCAGGCTTGAACGCCGCCAGAGAACCCGAGATCAGGAAATAGACGCCGTCCGGCGGTTCGCCCGCGTGGATCAGAGGCCAGCCGGCTGGGATCGAGAACCATTCCGCCACGGCATCGAGCGCCGCCAGCACGTCGCTGGGCGCATCTTGCAGGGTGGGGATCTCGGAAAGGCTGGGTTTCATTGCTTTGAAGCAAGTGTAGGCGGCGATTGTTAAGGCGCAATGAGAACGCCTGTGGGCGGCCTGCGCCCGCCGGTTTGCCGCCCGCTAGGGGCGGGCTTAAGAGGGCGCATGACCGTTTTTATCGCCCACGCGCCTGCCGACCGCCCTCATGCCGAGGCGTTGGAGCGAGCAATCGAGCGCCGCGGCCAATTCACCGAGTTGGACGATGGGCAGACAGCTCTGCGTCCGGTGCAGCAGGGCGACGTCTTTGTGCTGTTGGTTTCGCAGGCTCTGACCTTCGCCACGGCGCGGCTGCGGCTGGAGCAGCGCGCGCTCGACGCGTGGGCCGAAGGGCGCCTCATCGTCGTGAAGCTCGACAATGGCTTTGCGCCGGTGGGCCTGCGCGATCTGCCCGCGATCGACGCCAGCTTCGAAGCGCAGCGTGAGTTCAAGTGGGGCGAAGTGGCTGACGAGATACGTCAGAAGCTCGGCGCGCCGTCGCCCGCGCCGCAAGCCGCTGAGGCGCCTGACCGCGCCGCGACGAGCGCGCCGCCGCCCTCACGTCAGCGATCACGCTCACATGGCATAGCCGCGGCCGTGCTGTTGCCGCTGCTCGCATTTCCCGGTGTGATGGCGATTGCCGCTGCCGTTTCGATTTGGCTTGCGAACCGCATCGGCCCGACGCCCGGCGGCTGGCCGGAATTGCGCGCCGGCATCGGCGCATTCGGCGGACGTTTTGGATTTCCTCCGATTGTGACCGAGGCGCTGTTTGCGATTTCTATTTTGCTGACGCTCGCCATCGTGGCGTTTGGCGTATCGCGCTTATTCTCCAAACCGAGGCGCTCCGCCAAACCGCCAAACACCGCACCGAGCGCGGCGGAACCGGTCAAGCAGAGCGAGACGATGTTTGTCTCTTACGCGCGCGCCAATGAGGGCGCAGTGCTGCCAGTGATCGAAGCGGCCAAGCAGACAGGGCGCAAATTCTGGCTCGATCAACAGGGCCTGAAAGCCGGCGAGGGCTGGGCGGGCGAGATCGTACGCGCCATTCGCGGCGCCAAGAGCGTGACCGTGATGTGTTCGCAAGCCGCGTTTGAGAGCGACCATGTAAAGCGGGAGATTTATCTCGCTGATCGCTACAAGAAGAAATTGGTGCCGGTTTATCTGGAGGCGGTCGAGCCGCCGGAGGATTTCGAATACTTTTTCGCCGGCGTACAACGGCTCAATCTGTTTGAAACGCCGGAGGCGGAGCGCCCGCAGGCGTTCGTAAGCGCGTTAGGATCCATTTGATGTCTCAATCCGCCGATCCCGTTCTGCTCGACGTCACCGCTGAAGGCGTCGCCATCGTCACGCTCAATCGCCCTGAAAAGCGCAACGCGTTCGATGAACTGATGATCACAGGCCTTAGCGATACGTTCGAGACGCTGAAAGGCGCCGACAAAGTGCGCATCGTGTTTCTGCGCGGCGAGGGCGAAAGCTTTTGCGCTGGCGCCGACATCGACTGGATGCGCCGCGCCGCGGAGTTCTCCGAGCTTGGCAACGAGACGGATGCATTGGCGTTGGCGCGCATGCTCCGCCATTTGCACGAGCTGCCGCAGCTTACGGTTGCGCTTGCGCACGGCGCCGCGATGGGCGGCGGCGCGGGGCTCGTCGCTGCGTGCGATATCGCCGTTGCTGTGAAGGACACGAAGTTCCGCTTCTCGGAAGTGCGTCTCGGGCTCACCCCGGCAACGATTTCGCCGTACGTGATCGAAGCTATCGGACCGCGTCACGCCAAGGCGCTTTTCGCCACTGCGGAGAGTTTCGATGGCGCCTATGCCGAGAAGATCGGCCTTACGCAGTACACCGTCGACGACGTTGCGGGCCTCCGGCCGATCATGGAACATTTGTCAGAGTTAACACTTGCTGCTGCACCGGGCGCCGTATCCGATGCAAAAGCGCTGGTGCGTTACGTCGCCGGTCATAAGATCGATGACGGGCTCGCCAAGGAGACGGCCCGCCGGATCGCTGCTCGCCGCGTCTCCGCGGAGGGCCGTGAAGGCCTCGCCGCGTTTCTTGAGAAGCGCAAGCCGGAGTGGAATACGTGAAGCTAAAACGCGGCCTGAGCAGAATTTGGCCCGCCCTCTACCAAATGAAACTGGTGCGGGCGCACATGCCGTTTTGGCGTGTCGTGGTCGAAGCGCGGCTCGAGGGCCGTTCGAAGAAGTGGCCGCGTAAGTTTGGGTCGGCGGTAACCGCCGTGTTCGTCTGGGCGCGCACGATTGAAGAGGCCGAGGGGCTCGCCGTGCTGGCGCTCGAAGAAGAGGGCCTGGCGACGCTGACCGCAGACGCCAAAAAGACGCCGCCAGCCGCCGCGCCCCGGCGCATCCCGGCGGCGGTAGCGCGCACCGAACTGGGCTTTCTGCCGCGCCTCGATGGCGAAACCAGTGCTGAGGGCCCATCGCGGCGCGACGCGCGGGCTTGATCGCGTCCCGTTAGCGCGGGACAACCCAAATCATGAGCGGGGAACTTGAAGCAGCCGGCGCCATGGCGACGGCGGGTCTGGTCGTAGGCGCGATCGAAGGGCGCGAACCCGGTAAGCCCGGCGATGGCGTATGCCTCAATTGCGGGGCCAAAGTCGAAGGGCCGTTCTGCTCCAATTGCGGGCAAGCCACGCACGCCAATCGCAAACTCTTCACGCTGGCCGAAGAGTTTCTGCACAGCCTCTTTCATCTCGATACGAAGCTTTGGCGCACATTGCCGATGGCGATCTTTCGCCCCGGCACGCTGACGCGCAATTACGTTTACGGCAAACGCGCGCGCTACATTTCTCCGCTGGCGCTGTTTCTGTTTTCGATCTTTGCGATGTTCTTTGCGGTGTCGTTCATCGACGCGCCGGTCGAGATAGGCGGCACGCCGGTCGAGCAACGTGCAGCGCTTGAGGAGCACATCAGCGAAGCGCGCGCGGAGCTTGCGGAAGCTGAGCGCGACCTCGCGGCCGCGCGCGAGGCGCCTCCGCCAACGGACGGCACGCCGCCTGACTTGGAAATTCGCTTGGCTGAGCAAGCGATCGGGCTGGCGCGCGCCGAAGTCGACCGGCGCGAACAAGCGGCAGCGCGTTTCGACGCGGCTCGTGCGGCGCGCGAAGCGGCGGCGGCCGGCCAGTCCGGCGCAAGCGAAGGCCCTGCTGCAGTTCAGATCAGCCGAGAGGAGGCTGACGGTCTTAATATTGAACCAGGCGAAACTTGGCAGGACGGGCTTCGGCGGATGGCGGAAGACGGCGACTTCGTCGTTGTGTCCGGCATGCCCGAACTGAACGAGCGCGTGCGGCGAAGCTTCCTGAACCCGGATCTGGCGCTCTACCGGATACAGGAAGCTGCTTCGAAGTTCTCATTCCTGCTCGCGCCCCTCTCGCTGCCCTTCATCATGCTCCTGTTTCTCTGGAAGCGGGGCACCACGATGTACGATCACATCGTCTATGCGCTCTATGCGCTGTCGTTCGCGGCGCTTCTGTTCGTGACGATGATCTTTACCGGCATGGTGTCGTGGTTGATGTGGCTGCCGGGCACATTGCTGCTCGTGGGCCTGCCCGTGCACACCTATTTCCACTTGAAAGGCGCCTATGCGCTCGGCTGGTGGTCCGCGGCCTGGCGCACGTTCTTCATGCTGTTCTTCTCGATATTGGTGTTCTCTGTGTTCCTGGTGCTGATCGTGATCCTCGGGCTGGCAGGGTAGGCGATGAACCTGGAAGCATATCTCGCACAATGGATTGCCGAGGCGCCGGTGCTGGCGGGCTCCGCGGCGGTGGTTGTGTTTATGATCGCGGTCGCGGCGCTGCTTGGATTTCGCAACACCGCAAAGATCGATGCGCTCGAACTCGCGCGGCTGGCGGAGGCGGAAGGCGCACGCGTCGAGGACAGCGTGATCGCGCCGAATGCGCGTCAAGCGCTAGCGCGCCTCAGTGGCGGTAAGCTTATGGTGGCGCGCGTGATGGGCACCGATGTCAGCGCACGCATCGCACCTATTGGCGCGCTCCAAGTGGCATTCCGAAAGGGTAAGCTGAGCGCGCGATTTGCAGACCTGGGGTTCCCGCCGCTACATATGCGGTTGCAAGCGCCGCCGTCTTGGCTGGCTGAACTTGCGGGAGAGCCCGCGTGACCGCGCCTGTCACTTCCTTGAGCATGCCGGCCTACCAGCCGCCGTTCGATATCCCGCCGATCATCACCTATGCGGTGCCGGCGTTCGTGCTGCTGATCCTGATCGAGATGATCGTGGTGAAGGTGACCAAGCGCGGCCGCTACGAGATGCGCGATAGCGCAACGAGTTTGGCTATGGGGCTCGGCAATCGCGTCATGGGTATCGCCTTCGGCGGTCTCGCGTTCGCGGCTTATCTCGGCGCCTACCAGTTTCGGCTGTTCGATTTGGGCTGGACGTGGCCGGTGATGGTGGCGTGCTTCTTTGCCGAAGACCTTGCTTACTATGCGTTTCACCGCATCGCGCACGAACGGCGGTTCTTCTGGGCGAGCCATGTCGTTCATCACACCTCGCAGCACTACAATCTGACGACTGCGCTCCGCCAAACCTGGACCGGCACGCTCGGGCTCAACTTCATCTTTTGGCTGCCGCTGGTGTTGATCGGCTTTCCGCCGCTGATGGTGCTGATGTTCTCGGCGATCAGTCTTGTTTATCAGTTCTGGATTCACACCGAACTGATTGGGCGAATGGGGCCGCTTGAGTGGGTTTTAAACACACCCTCACACCACCGCGTGCACCACGCGACAAACGCGAAGTATCTCGATGCGAATTATGCCGGTGTTTTGATTATTTGGGACCGGCTCTTCGGCACGTTCGTGTCCGAGGACGATAAGGAAAAGCCGCGCTACGGCATCATCAGCCAACTCGGCACGTTCAACCCATTTCGCGTGGCTGTTCATGAATGGGTTGGCATCTGGCGCGACGTGCGAGGGGCAAAGTCTTTGCGCGAGGCGCTCGGCTACGTCTTCGGCCCACCGGGTTGGAGCCCGGACGGTTCGCGCAAAACTTCGCGCTCGATCAAGCAAGCCTGGGCCGCGCAACAGCAGAGCGCTGCCGTTCCGGCCGAGTAAATGTACGTCCCAGCGCATTTCGCGACGGATGATGCGCACGGCCTCATTGCGCGCCTAGCGCGCCGCTGGGCTGGCGTGCTGGTGACAGTGGATGAAGCCGGTATGCCGGTCGGCACGCACATGCCGATTCTCTGGGACGCAGAGACGCGCATCGCTACCGGCCACATCGCCCGCGCCAACCCGCAATGGAAGCAGGGGGCAGCGAAAGGGCTGATCGTGCTGAGCGGACCCGAGGCTTACGTCACGCCCACTTGGTATCCGTCCAAGGCCGAGCACGGCAAAGCGGTGCCGACTTGGAATTATGAGGCGGTGCATATTAGCGGCGCGGTCGAGTGGTTCGAGGATGCGGTGCGGCTGGAGGCAATGCTCCATGAGCTTTCGACGCTCCACGAACACGATCGCGCCGAGCCTTGGGCTATGTCCGATGCGCCGCGGCCTTATGTTGACGCGCTGATGCGAGGCATCGTTGGCGTGACGCTGACGGCGGAGCGCATCGAAGCCAAACGCAAGCTGTCGCAGAACAAGAATGAAACGGACTTCGTCGGTGTGGCCTGCGGGCTTGCGGCAAGCGGTGAGCCCATGGCGAAGGAAGTGGCGGAGCTTATGCGCGCGGAGCGCGCCCTTTCAGACGACCCCAACGGAAACTAAACCCACGCCTCCCGACCGTCTGCGCACGCTTCGCCGGGAAGCGTTGGAGCGCGTGGGGAGTCAGGCTAAGCACAACGGCGCAATGACCATCCACATCGTCAAACTCTGCGTAGGCGCTGATAGCGTTGAAGATCTGGCCGAGTGGCAGATCGGGCAGATGAAGCGCGCCAAGGCGGCGAAGCTGCGGCCCAATCCGGTGTGCGGCACACGCATGTGGCCAAAGCGTGTGGAGGACGTGCTGGCGGGCGGCTCGCTTTACTGGGTGATCAAGGGCGTCATTAGCGTACGCCAGCGCATCATCGCGGTGGATCACGTGACGGACAATCACGGCGAACGCTGCGGCCTTTATCTCGACGCGCATCTGCACCGCACCGTGCCGCAGCCGCGGCGCGCGTTTCAGGGCTGGCGTTATCTTGAGCCGAACGATGCGCCGGCTGATCTTGGCGAAGCGCAAGGCGGCGCGGATTTGCCGGAGCACCTGCGCCGGCAATTGGTCGAGCTTGGCGCGTGGTGAGTTAGCCTAGCGCCTTCTTCGCAGCGTCACAGAACAACGGTACGTCGGCCTGATCCTGATAAAGGCCAAAGCCGATGCGCAGGATATCGTCGCGCGCGTCGGTGATGACATTTGCGCTCATGAGCGACGACTTCCAAGCCGTGGCGTTGGGATGGCGTAGCGAGAGAAAGCGCGGCTGATGCTCTGTCGCGTTCGGGTGCAGCACTTCGGCTTTGCGCAACGTCGCGCCAGCTTCGCCGCTGGCGATGGCGTCATCCATCATCGCCCGCAGGGTCGCCGCGCGGGCGCTGATGGCGGCGGTGTCGAGCGCTTGCTCCATAAGCATCGCCTGCACCGCATTGAAGCGATAGAGCCCGGTTGAATCGTACGTCGCGCCAAGGAAGCGGCCGCCGTCCTCGCTGTAAGCAACTTCGCCCTGCTTTTTTTCCATGGCGCCGAAATCTGCGAACCAACCGGTGAAGCTTGGCCGCTCCGCATAACCCGGCGGCGCGTGGATGAAGCCCGCGCCTTCGCCGGCCATCGCGTATTTGTAGCCGCCGCCGAGCAAGAAGACGCGGTCCGCCACCGCGCTGAAATCGCACGGCATCGCCATGAATGAATGGTAGAGATCAAGCGCGATCCATGTGCCGTCAGGTGACGCATACGACGCGAGTTCTTCGACGCCGTCGAAGCGCAGCCCGCTGCGGAACATGACGTGGCTCAGAAACGCGATGTCCGGCTGCTTTTCACGCATGGCGGCAAGGAAGCGCTCGCCGAACGTCTCGAACGGTTCGCACGGCACAACGCGGCGGCTGATCCAGCCTTGCTCTTCCCAGCGCTGCGCTTGGCGGCGGAATGAGTGAAATTCGCCGTCGGTCGTGAGCACATCGAGCTTGCCCGGTTTGCGTGCGGAGAATATCCGCATCAGCAATTCGTGCGTGTTCGGTGCAAAGCCGATGGTGCGTGGATCTGGCAGGCGCAGCTCTGCCGCCACGTTGGCCTGCGCCCGCGGGATCACTTCGCCGAAAATCTTGTCCCACTTGCGATCCGCCAGCGTGGCGGCGTCTTCCCAGGCTTGCATGTGGCCTTCGTAGGACGCGTCGGGCCAAAGATGGTGCGAATGCGCGGCAAAGTGGATGCGACCGGGCGATGCCGCGAGCGCGCGTGAGAACAGATGCTTGTAGCTTTTCAAAGCTTCGTCCTCAGCGACCAGAGTTCCGGGAATGCGCGCCGCGCCAATGTCTTTTGCAAATAGCCAACGCCTTCGGTGCCGCCAGTGCCGCGCTTCATGCCGATGATGCGCTCGACGGTGATGACGTGCTTGTGGCGCCAGGTGAGAAAAGCGTCGTCGAGATCGATCAACTTTTCCGCCAGTTGGTAGAGCGCCCAGTACTTTTGCGTGTCGCGATAGACTGTGAGCCAAGCGTTCTCCACCGCTTCGCTAGGTTCATAGCGCGCGCCAGCCGGGCGCTCGTAGGCGCTCTTTGGAATATCGAACCCGGCTGTCGCGAGTTGTAACAACGCATCGTCGTAGAGGCTCGGCGCTGCGAGTGCGTTCGCGAGTAGGGCGTGATCGTTGCCGCCTTCGGGGTGATATTTGAGGAAGCTCGCATCTTTCAGGCCGAGCTTGGCTTCGAGCACGCGAAACTGCGCCGATTGAAACCCAGAACTTGTGCCGAGCTGCCCGCGGAAGTTGAGATAATCGGCAGGCGTCATCGTCGCCAGAATGTCCCAGGTTTGGGTCATCACCGCTTGGATGCGGGAGACGCGGGCCAGATGCTTATAGGCCGGCACCAGATTGCCGCTCCGCACTTCCTCCTGCGCGGCGCCGATTTCATGGATGGCCTGCTTCATCCACAGCTCCATCGTTTGATGGAGAATCACGAACAGAAGCTCGTCGTGCTCGCCCGTCCGCGGCTGCTGGGCCCCTAAAAGTTCCTTGAGGCGCAGATAGCCGCCATACGTGACTTCCTCGCCCATGGGGCTGCTTCCTCCGTTGAATCACGAGCTTAAAGCATGGGCGCCCCATGGGGAAAAGCCGCTCCCAGGCGCGCGCGGGGCGGGCGGCTCCATTTAGGGGTTTGGTGTGCGGTGGGGTTTTGGTAGGTGAACGTCCCGTTGGGGGCAGAAGCCGAGGAGGGTGGGCCATGGGCGCACTGGGACGTACAATAGGAATTATCGTGGTCGTCGTGCTGCTGATTGCAGGCGCCGGCTACTTCTTGGGCCCGAAGACGGCATCGCGCACGCAGACGCTCGAAATCGCGCGTCCGGCGCCGACCGTACTGGCCCGCCTGTCATCAGCGCCGGTTGGCTCGACAGTCGTTGAAGGCGTCACCATCGCCGAAGCCGCAACCGTTGAAGGCGACACCGTCAGCGCCCCGGTCACGTTCGCCGATGGCGCAACGGGCCGCGTGGTTTACACCGTCACGCCGCAGGGCGAAGGCAGCCAAGTGCGCGTGAAGCTCGAGCAAGATCTCGGCGCTAACCCGCTCGATCGCTTTCAAGTGATCACCGGCGGTGATGTCGCCCCGTTGATGGCGTCAGCCGCAACCGCCGTGCAAACCGATCTCGACGCATTGCCGAACGCGAGCTTCGAGGGCCTGCAATACAGCGTCGTCGACATCACGGCGCGTCCGTTCTTCTTCGCGCAAAGCTGCGTGCCGAACGAGCCGGACACGATCACCACGCTGATCGCCGATGCCAAGACAGCCATCGAGCCGCTCATGCGCTCGCGTGGCCTGCAGCAAGCTGGCCCGCTTATGGCGGTTGAGCCGCGTGTCGTTGAAGGTCAGTACTGCTTCCAGATTGGCTATCCGTACACCGGCCGCGCGCCGGGCTCGGTGCTTGGCCAGTTGATTCAGTCCGGCCAGACGCCGAGCGGCCAAGCGCTGCGCATCGTTTATACTGGGACGGAAGATGACGTGATCGCGCAAGTGTACGATCCGATGGATGCGCTGCTCGCCGCAGCTCACCTCGACAACCCGGCCACGCGTGAAGACGATTGGGCGACGTACGAAGTCTATAACGACGACCCGACGCAAGCCGGTGGTTCGCGTAACCGCGAAATCTATTACGTCGTGCAAGGCGATGTCAGCGCGCTGACCCGCATTGCACCGGCGTCAGCGCCTGTCGCGGTCCCGGCCGTAGCGCCGGCAGCGACAACGGAAACGCCGGCCGCAACGCCTGCGCCAGCGCCGGCGACGACGCCGTAACGCGAAGCGCTATGCGAAATAGAGGGGCCGGGGCGAAAGCTTCGGCCCTTTTTCGTTGTTCGCTTCAGGGGCTTTCTTCGATCGCCGAGGTCTTGCTCGCGCGGTGCATAGAGAAGGCGCCGAACACGCGTCCTTCCGCTGTGAAAGCCGTGCCGCTGAAGATGTCGCTGTGCAGCGCGCCTTCATATCGAAAGCCACTGGCGTATTTGAGAATGACCTCGCCCGCATGCGCGCCCCACGTGCCTGATGCGCCGTCCTGACCGCGCCCGATGCGGCTGCTGCCAAATGCGCCGTTCGGATAAATCGTCCAGCCATAACCGACGCGCGTGTCGTTCCACGAGACGTTGCCGATCCATTCGCCGACGGCGGGCCTCGTTGAATCGCGCGAAGGAAACTCCTCAAAATCCTCCGCTCGCGCGCTCGGCGGGACCGCAAGCAAAATTGCGGCGGCGAGCGCGGCGCGGATCACGGGCGCATGCCGAAGCTGCTTGGCCCAGTCTCGTTCATGCGCTGAGCAAGGTTCGCCCATTCGCAGAGCAACGGCCGCGTGTCGCGCGGATCGATGATTTCTTCGGCGTAGAAGCTCTCCGCCGTGCGGAAGGGCGAGCGCAACGCTTCCGCCCAAGCGCGGATTTCCGCGAGGCGTTTTTCCGGATCGGGATGCGCTTCGATCTCGCGCTTGTACGCAGCTTCGATGCCGCCCTCCATTGGCAGCGAGCCCCAATCGCCGCTCGGCCAGCAATAGCGCACCTTGGTCCGCGTCGGGTTCATCATCGCAGAACCCGCAAGCCCAAACGCGGCGCGCACCACGATCGAGCACCATGGCACTTTGGCTTGGTAGACAGCCGCCATCGCTTGCACGCCGAGCTTCACTGTCGCCGCACGTTCGTGCTTCACGCCCACTGCAAAACCGGGGCAATCGACGAAGTGCACGACGGGCAGGTGGAATGTCTGCGCCATGTCGACATGCTTGATCAACTTACGGCAGACATCCGCCGTCCATGCGCCGGCGAGAAACATCGGATCGCCCGCAAGCACCGCAACGCTATGCCCATCGATGCGCGCAAGGCCGGTGATGAGGCCGCGACCCCATTGCCGGCCGGTCTCGAAGAACGTGCCGCTATCGACGCATGCTTCAACGATGCGCCGCATCTTGTAAGGCACGCGTCGGTCGCGCGGGACGACATCGATCAGTGTTTTGTCGCGCCGCTCTGCGGGGTCGCCGTTGCTAACGCGCGGCGGCAGTTCGTGGATCGAGGCGGGGAGATAGGAGAGAAACTTGCGCGCGGCGGCGAAGGCTTCCGCTTCGCTGGCGACGATGTCATCGACCACGCCGTTCTTGCCGTTGATTTCGGCGCCGCCGAGCTCTTCCTTGGTCACATCCTCGCCGATGGCCTTCGCCACCGGCGGGCCGGCGACGAACACTTGGCTGAGGCCTTGCACCATGACGCTGTAATGGCTCGCCGCCACGCGCCCGGCGCCGAGGCCAGCGCAGGGGCCGAGTGCGAGCGCCACGACAGGCACGCTCGCCATGTTGGCGACGACCCATTCCCAACCCGGCGTTTGCGGGATGTAGGTGCGCGGGTCTTTCTCCAGCATCTTCACCGAGCCGCCGCCGCCGGTGCCGTCGACCATGCGCACGATAGGCATGCGATATTCGTTGGCCATCTGCTCGGCGAACACGAGTTTTTGCCAGATGCCCGCATCCGCCGCGCCGCCGCGCACTGAGAAATCGTCCGCTTGAACTGAGACAGGCCGCCCATCGATGGCGCCGCGGCCAACGACGAAGGGTGTCGGCAGGAAGCTCTCCATCTCATTGTCCGCGCCATAGCCAGCGCGCCCCGCGATCTTGCCGGTTTCGTGGAATGAGCCTGGATCAAGCAACGCGGTGACACGCTCGCGCGCCGTCAACTTGCCGGAGGCCTTCTGGCGCGCGACGCGTTCTTCGCCGCCCATCTGCTCAGCCAGCGCCTCGCGCCGGCGCAGTTCTTCGATGTCTTTTTCCCAGCCCATGAACGGTCTCCCACACGAAAGACTAAGCAGGATTTGGCCGGACTTGAAGGGTGGTGACCGTTGCCGCATCGCACGCTAGCGTGAAGGCAGGAGGGGATGGCATGAGCGAAGAACCCAAGCGCAAACGCGGGGCGCCCTGGTTTATCTGGACGCTACCGGCGCTCATAATCTTGGCGCTGACGCTGAACCATATTTTTGTGTTCCAGTTGTTCAGGCAGCCGTCGGGCTCGATGCAGCCGACGCTGCAGGCTGGGAAAATGTTCGCTTTGTCCAAGTGGGCCTACGGCTACACGGCCCAATCTTTCGGACCGTTAGGCGTCTACTTGCCGGAGCGTGAGTGGAGCGTGCGCACACCGGAGCGCGGCGACATCGTTGTGTTTGAGCCTGTGCCCGAACCTGGCCGACACTTCGTCAAGCGCGTGATTGGCCTGCCGGGCGATCGCATCCAAATGATCGGCGGCGTGGTGCATATCAATGGCGCCGCCGTTCAGCGCGAGCCCGAGGGCGAGTTGCAGGTTGAAGACTATAGCGGGCCCCAGACGTTTGCCGCGGTGCGCGAAACGCTCCCGAACGGCGTGAGCTATCTCACAGTGGAGCGCGGCGAGACTGAACTCGACAACACGCGCGAACTCTTCGTGCCTGAGGGACACGCATTCGTCATGGGCGACGATCGAGACAATTCAGCGGACAGCCGGGTGCCATCGGTCGTTGGTTTCGTGCCGGTCGAGAACGTGCTCGGCCGCGTCGATCATCGCTTCTGACGCTAGCCCTTCTTCGCCAACGCGCTCTGATGCGCGCCCCAGAGCAGGTAGACGGGAATACCGATCGCCATCCAGATGAAGAAGCGCTGGATGGTGCCGGTGTTCAGGCTGGCGAACAGATAGAGGCAGCCAACGATCGCCAGCGGAGCAACCACCCACGCGAACGGCGTGCGGAACGGGCGTTCGCGCCCGGGTTCGCGCCGGCGCAGCACCATGAGCGAGATCGCGACGGCAATGAACGCCGCCAGCGTGCCGGCATTGGCGAGCGATGCGATTTCACCAAGCGTGAGCAGGCCCGCCAGCACTGAGGTTACGAACGCCGTCAGCAGCGTGATGAAGATCGGTGTGCCGAGTTTGGAGTGCACCCGGCCCCATGAGCGCGGCAGCAGGCCGTCGCGCGACATGACATAGAAGATTCGCGTTTGGCCGTAGAGGAAGGCGAGGATCACGGTCGGGATGGCGATCGAGGCCACACCGCCGATGATGGCTGCGGCTTCGGGCTGGTTCAGATTGCGCACGATCAGCGCGATCGGCTCGCCACTGGCGGCGAAGTCGCGGAAATCCATTGCGCCGATCGCGGCTGCGCCGACGGCCATATAAAGTAGCGTGCAGATCACCATCGAGCCGATGATGCCGATGGCAAGATCGCGACCGGGATTTTTGGTTTCTTCGGCTGCGGTCGAGACTGCGTCGAAGCCGTAGAACGCAAAGAACATAACAGCCGCCCCTGCCATGACGCCGATGTTCGTGCCGGTCTCAGTCGGAGTTGAGCCCCAGCCAAACGGTGCGAACGGGGTGAAGCGCGAGATATCGAACGCGGGAAGCGCGATCGCGAGGAAGAGGATCAAAGCGGCGATCTTGGCAACGACCAGGATCGAATTGATCCAAGCGCTTTCGCGCGTGCCGAGGATCAGCAAGCCGGCGACGACGAAGATGATGAAAACCGCCAGCGGATTGAAGTGCAGCGCATGGCCTGCAACCTCGCCGAACTGGATCATTTGCGGCACGTCGAGGCCCCAGCCTGTCAGCAGTCCGGACGCGTAGCCTGACCAGCCGACTGCAACGGCGCTGACCACGACTGAGTATTCCAGAATGAGCGCCCAGCCGACGATCCAGCCCGCAAGCTCGCCGATCGAGGAATAAGTGTAGGTGTAAGCACTGCCGGAAGCCGGCATCATCGTTGCGAGCTCAGCGTAGCAGAGCGCCGCGCACGCACAGACCAAGCCTGCAACGCCAAATGATACGATGACACCCGGGCCGGCCATGCCGGCGCCTTGGCCGATCAGCGCGTAAATCCCCGCGCCGACGATGGCGCCAACGCCGAGCGCCACCAGATGGGGCCACGACAGAGTGCGCTTGAGTTCGGCGTGCGCCGGCAACTCGATCGGCTTGCGCCGTGTCAGAAAATTCAAATGAGCCTCCCCGCCCGTTTCGGGGAGACTAGGCGCTAGACCGCCATGTTGTCGATTAGCCGCGTTTTGCCGAGCCAGGCCGCCGCGAGAATACGCGCGGGGCGGGAGAGGTCGGTGACCGGTTGCAGCGTTTGCGCATCGCGGATGGCGACGTAATCGACGCTTGTGAAGCCGGCGGCGCTGAGGTGGCGCGCAGCTTCGGCTTCCGCCTGTGCGATCGGCTCGCCGGCATGAACCGCTTTGATCGCATCGTGCAGGATGTGGTTGAGCCGTGCCGCGATCCGTCGTTCGTCGGCGCTGAGATACGCGTTGCGCGATGACATCGCGAGCCCGTCGCTTTCGCGCACTGTCGCGCAGCCTTCGATGGCGACGGGGATATCGAGATCGCCCGCCATGCGCTTGATCACTTGCAGCTGCTGGTAGTCCTTCTCGCCGAAGAAGGCGGCGTCCGGCAGCGCTTGCAGCAAGAGCTTCGTTACCACTGTCGCTACGCCGCCGAAGAAGTGCGGACGAAACTCGCCTTCGAGCGGAGTCGACACGCTCGTTACGATCACGCTGGTAGCGAAGCCGTCGGGGTACATGATCGCGCGTTCCGGCGCGTAGAGCAGATCGCAGCCCGCGCTCGCCAACATCGCCCCATCGCCAGCTTCGTCGCGCGGGTAGCGTTCGAAATCTTCGTTGGGGGCGAACTGCTTCGGGTTGACGAATAAAGTCGCCACCGCGCGGTCGCACTTTTCTTTGGCGGCGCGAACAAGCGAGAGGTGGCCGTCGTGCAGCGCGCCCATGGTCGGCACCAAACCGACGCGCAGGCCTTGCCCGCGCCAAGCGCTGATCTGCGCGCGCAAACCTGCAACGTCGCGGACGATGGGGAGGGAGGAATCGGCCATTTGCTTCGCATCCGCTTGTGACGTTCGTGCGTCAAGCGGCTTAAGCGCGCCTTAACCTAGATCAACGACTTTCAACCTTATGTATTCTGGCGTTGCGGCATTTTTCGAGCTCGCGGCGTCCGCTCGTGTGGGCGGGCGATGAGCGTCGCGTACGCCCCCACGCCCGTCTCAGCGCCGCGCATGGCGCATGTGATTGTCGTCGGCAACCAAAAGGGCGGGGCCGGCAAATCGACCGTCGCCATGCACATCATCGTCGCTCTGATGCGGATGGGTCGTCGCACCGGCGCGCTCGATCTTGATGTCCGCCAGCGGTCGCTCACTCGCTACATCGAAAACCGCGGCCGCTGGATCGCGGCGCGCGGCGCGAAGTTGCCGGCGCCGCAGATATTTGAACTTCACGAAAGCGCCCAGCGTTCGCTCGATCTTGCCGAAGCCGAGGATGAAGCTGCCTTTCGGGCGGCGCTTCGGCGTTTGTCCGAGACCTGCGACTTCATCGTCATCGATAGCCCTGGCGGCGATTCCTTCATGGCCCGGCTCGCCCATACCTGGGCCGACACCCTCATCACGCCGCTGAACGACAGTTTCGTGGATTTCGATCTTCTCGGCTCATTCGACGAGAATTGCGCCGATATCGTGCGGCCTTCGATCTACAGCGAGATGGTCTGGGACAGCCGCAAGAAGAAGGCGCTGGCCGTGCGCACGCCGATCGATTGGGTTGTGCTACGCAACCGGACGTCGACGAGCCGGATCGAAGCCAAGAACAAGCAGCGGGTCGGCGAGGCGCTGAAGACGCTCTCGCAGCGGATTGGCTTTCGCTTGGCGCCTGGCCTCTCCGAACGGGTCATCTACCGCGAGCTTTTTCCGCAGGGGCTGACCATGCTGGACCTCGATGGCGAGGGCGATGGTGAGATGAAGATGGGGCATCTGGCCGCCCGCCAGGAGCTGCGCGATCTCTTCATCACCTTGAAGCTGCCCGGTCTCGACGGCGAGCCCCTCAAATTCTGAGCATGTTCCTACAGCGTTGGGACGGGTAGGGTCCGCGCGACGTGCTCCCCATCCTCCTCATTCTCTCCGCGGTCTTCGTCCTCCTCTTCGTGCTCCGCATGGGGGGCGCTTATCGCCTAATTTTGGTCGAGCGTTGGCCGGCTTTGGCATTCGCAGGTGCAGCATTGGTGCTCTTGGCGCGGGGCGCAGTGTGGCCCGGCCTTGGCTTCGGTGTGCTGGCGATTGGCGCTTGGGTGCTGTGGCCAGCGTTCAACAGGCGGCTGCGGAAATACGATTCGGTTGCCGCGGAGGATCCGCAGGACGTTCAGGCCCGTGCGATTCTCGGGGTGACAGTCACTGCATCAGAATCGGACATCCGCCGCGCCTATCGCGCCAAGATGGCGTCAGCCCATCCTGATCGGGGAGGCTCAAACGCCGAAGCCGCGCGCCTAACGGCTGCGCGGGATCGGTTGCTCAGGAAGAAGCGCTAGAGCTTCTATTCTTCGGTTGAGAGTTCGCTCTCGTCGCCTTGGCCGACAGGCTCGATCGGCAGGCGCACTGGCGAGAGCGTCTCGACGACCATGCCTTGATAGGTGTCGTACGGCGACGACGGCGGCAGCGGCCGCGCTGATGCCGTGGTCGACGAGATGGCGCCCGGCGCGAGCTGGGTGTCCAGACGGCGGAGCGGCATGCTGGCGTACTGAGCCGCGTTGGGATCGCCGCGGCGTGCAAACTCTTCGTACGCGCCTTCCACCAGGTAAGCGACTTGCGCGTCACGAGCGGCTGCGGTTTCGCCGCCGAGCACGACCACGATCACGCGACGATTGCCCCGTTCAGCCATGGTGGCGAGGTTGAAGCCCGAGGCGCGCGTGTAGCCAGTCTTGATGCCATCGACGCCTTCAACGGCGCCGAGCAGGCGGTTGTGGCCGCGGATCGTGCGTCCGCGCCAGGTGAAGCTTGTGCGCTGAAAGGTTTCATAACGCTCAGGAAAATCGCGCCACAAGGCTTGCGAAAGCACCGCCATGTCGCGCGCCGTCGTGCGATGGCGCGAATCCGGCAGGCCGCTGGCGTTGGCGAACCGCGTCTCGGTCATGCCGAGTTCGCGGGCGCGCGCCGTCATATTGGCGGCGAAGCGGGCTTCGGTGCCGCCGAGGCGCTCAGCCACAACAGTTGCGACGTCATTGGCGGATTGGACGACCAAAGCGTTGATCGCTTGCTCGACGGTCAGACTATCGCAGCCACGCCGACGCGTGCACGCTAGGCCTAGGCGTGAGGGGGGCTGGCGTGTGGCGTTGCGGGACGCCGTCAGCCGCGTGTCCATGCTGAGGTCGCCGCGCTCCAGCGCTTCGAACAGCATGTAGAGGGTCATCATCTTGGTGAGCGAGGCGGGAAAACGAATCTCGTTCGCCTGGTCCTCGAGCAGCACCTCATTGGTGCGGGCGTCCATAACGAAGGCCGCGTACCGGTCCTGCGCGGCAGCCGGCGTAGCGACGCCTACCGCCATCGCAACCGCGAAAGCCGCCCCAATTGCCCGAAGGGCGCCTAAACCTGCTGATCTCATCGACGTCTGATCCCGCACAAACACAGACAATTCAGGCAATTCGCGTGCCGCGCAGCTTACAGATTCCTTAGCCCGGGTTAAGCGACCGTATGCAGTCCAGGGTAAAGGTGCTTTAGCCATCCAGATGATTTGCCTATTTCACCTCTAGGCTGTGGAAAACGTGGTTAACGTCCGATGAATAAAGGCGGATATAGGTGTCAAAACCTAGGCATGGACTGCATGGTGCAGTGCAGCATTTTTGGGTTGACTTCGCAGGTGCAGCATAACATATAGGGTCTCAGATTCGCCGGTTCGGCCGGCAGTCCGCAACAGCTATGGGGTTCCGGCCCCACAAAAGGAGACCCAAATGGCCACTGCGAAGACCGCCCCCCGCGCCGCCAAGACCGCGACCGAGGCTTTTGAAACCATGACCTCCGCTTCGAGCGAAACGGTCCGTGAAAACATCGACCGCAGCCTCGCTGCCCTGTCGGAAGCCTCGGCTTTCGGCAAGCAGAACATGGAAGCGTGGGTTGCTGCCGCCGCCGCCGCTCAAAAGGGCTTTGAAACCCTTTCGGCCCGCGCCGTCGCTTTCCAAAAGGCCGCTCTCGAGAACCATGTCGCCGCGACCAAGTCGCTGATGACCTCGAAGAGCGTGCAAGAGTTCGCTGAAAAGCAAAACGACTACGCAAAGGGCGCGTTCGAAGCCTATGTCGCTGAACTGACGACGGTTTCTGACCTCGTCCAAGGCGTCACCAAGGAAACCCTCGCGCCGATCAACGATCGCGTGAACGCGGTTGGCCAGTTCATCCAGAACGGCGCCGCTCGCTAAAAATCGACTTCGGCGTCCGCGCCGAGGGGCTGAAAAAAGAACGGGCCTGGCTCCAACGAGCCGGGCCCGTTTTCTGTGCAGCGGGCGCCAAACTGCTCAGCGCAACAATTCAAGCCCTTTCCAGCGGCAATTCGGTCCATAAATTGTTCAGCATAAGAGCGAAGGCTCGGGGCAGGCGCGCCGTGAGTCGGCGAAATGGATATGCGGACTATATGAGTGGCCAACCCTGGGATGACGAGAACGACCAGGACGGCGCGGATGGCCGCGTCGGCACCCAAACTGTAACTCGCACCAAAAAGCCCTCGCTCTATCGGGTGCTCCTGCTGAACGACGATTACACGCCCATGGAATTCGTCGTTTATGTGCTGGAGCGGTTCTTCCAAAAAACCCGGGAAGAGGCGACCACGATCATGCTCCACGTTCATCAGAACGGCGTGGGGTTGTGCGGCGTCTTCACCTACGAGGTGGCCGAGACCAAGGTCGCCCAGGTTCTGGATCTCGCGCGGCGGCATGAACACCCGCTGCAATGCACGATGGAAAAGGAATAACGTCGAATGGCGACTTTCTCCCGCACGCTCGAACACACGCTGCGCCGTGCTCTCTCGCTCGCCAACGAGCACGAGCACGAGTACGTGACGCTCGAGCACCTTTTGATGTCGCTGATCGACGATGACGACGCCGCCGGTGTGATGCACGCCTGCAAAGTCGATCTCGATAAGCTGCGGCTCAATCTCGACTCGTATCTGCGTAACGAGCTTGAAAGCCTGCGCGTCCAGAATCGCGAGCACGAAGAGCCGCGCCCCACCGCCGGTTTCCAGCGCGTGCTGCAGCGCGCGATGCTGCATGTCGATTCAAGCGGCGGCCGCGAAGTCAGCGGCGCCAATGTTCTCGTCGCACTGTTCAGCGAACGCGAGAGCCACGCTGCGTACTTCCTGCAAGAGCAGGACATGACGCGCTATGACGCGGTGAACTTCATCGCTCATGGCTTGCCGAAGCGCACCGGCGCAGCTCAGCCGCGCCCTGTGCGCGGTGCGCAAGAAGGCGAAGACGGCGAACGCGTTGTGAAGCAGGGCAGCGAGGCGCTCGCGGCTTACTGCGTGAACCTCAACAAGAAGGCCAAGGAAGGCAAAATCGATCCGCTCATCGGCCGCGAGCCTGAAGTGCTGCGGGCGATCCAGATCCTTTGCCGCCGCAACAAGAACAACCCCTTGCTCGTTGGCGATCCGGGCGTTGGCAAGACGGCGATTGCCGAAGGCTTGGCGCGCAAGATCAATGAAAAGCAGGTGCCGGAAGTTCTGGCCGAGGCGACGATCTTCTCGCTCGACATGGGCTCGTTGCTCGCGGGCACGCGTTATCGCGGCGACTTCGAAGAGCGCCTGAAGAGCGTGATGAAGGAGCTGGAGAACCACCCGAAGGCGATCCTGTTCATAGACGAAATCCACACCGTCATCGGCGCTGGCGCAACCAGCGGCGGCGCGATGGATGCATCGAACCTCCTGAAGCCGGCGCTGCAAAACGGCCAACTGCGCTGCATGGGGTCGACCACGTACAAGGAATATCGCCAGCACTTCGAAAAGGATCGTGCGCTGGCGCGGCGCTTCCAGAAGATCGACGTCAACGAGCCGTCGATCCCGGACGCGATCAAAATCCTCGCCGGCCTGAAGCCGTACTTCGAAGACTATCACAAGGTGAAGTACACGGACGAAGCGATCAAAGCGGCGGTCGAGCTTTCGGCGCGCCACATCGGCGATCGCAAGCTGCCGGACAAAGCGATCGACGTGATCGACGAGAGCGGCGCTTCGATGATGCTGCTTGCGCCGAAGGATCGGAAGAACATCATCGACATAGCCGAAGTCGAAGAAACGGTGTCGCGCATGGCGCGCATACCGCCGAAATCGGTGTCGAAGAACGATTCAGAGATGCTGGCCTCGCTGCCGGCTGACTTGAAGCGCGTTGTGTTCGGCCAGGACGATGCGATCGATCAGCTCGCCGCCGCCATTAAAATGGCGCGTGCGGGCCTGCGCGAACCGCAAAAGCCGATCGGCTCGTACCTGTTCGCGGGTCCCACCGGCGTCGGCAAAACCGAAGTCGCTCGCTCGCTCGCGAATGTGATGGGCATCGAGCTTCTGCGTTTTGATATGTCCGAATACATGGAACGCCACACCGTAAGCCGCCTCATCGGCGCGCCTCCCGGCTATGTCGGCTACGATCAGGGCGGCCTCTTAACCGATGGCGTCGATCAACATCCGCACTGCGTGCTGTTGCTCGACGAAATCGAAAAAGCGCACCCAGATCTGTTCAACATCCTGCTGCAAGTGATGGATCACGGCTCGCTGACTGACGCGAACGGCAAGAAGGTCGATTTCAGGAACGTCATCCTGATCATGACCACGAATGCCGGCGCAGCTGATGCGGCGCGTCAGGGCATCGGCTTCGGCCGCGGCAAGAAGGACGAAGAGAACGAAGAGGCGATCAAACGCCTGTTCTCACCGGAATTCCGCAACCGCCTCGACGCCTCTATCCACTTCGCCGGCTTGCCGCCGGAAGTGGTGCGCAGCGTCGTGCAAAAGTTCATCATCCAGCTCGAAGCGCAGCTCTCGGAACGCAACGTGCAGATCGAGATCACCGATCGCGCCGCCGATTGGATCGCGACGCGTGGCTATGACGAGAGCTTCGGCGCCCGTCCGCTGGCCAGGCTGATCAACGAGCACGTCAAAAAGCCGATGGCGGATGAGTTGCTGTTCGGCAAGTTGAAAGAGGGCGGTATCGTCAAGATCGACCTCGATCCGAACGACCCGGACAAGCTGAAGTTCAACTATCAGCCGGAGTCGCGCGGTCTGCTGAGCTTCGGGCGCAAGCCCGAGAAGGCATAAGCGGCATAGTCCGCTTCGTTCTAAAGAAACGGCGGTCGCGCAGAGCGGCCGCCGTTTTTGTTGGCGCGGCGATGGACGCGCCCCAACTGATCGCGCCGAGTGCGCCGTGAATCCTAGAGCGCCGCGGCGATATCCGTCGCGATTTGCTGCAACTCGGCGATGTCAGCCCGTGTTGTGTGGCCGTGGCCAGCAAGTCGTACATTTTCGTAGCGCGGGATGATGTGCCAGTGCAGGTGGAAGATGGTCTGCCCGGCAGGCGCGCCATTGAACTGCGTCACTGTAATGCCGTCAGGCTTTAGCGCTTTGTCGACCGCCTTGGTGAGCCGCTGCACGTGCCACATGAGCGGCGCGACCTTGCTGTCCGGCAATTCCAAAAAATTGCGCGCTTCGACGCCTTTGGGAATGATCAGCACGTGCCCGCGCGATTGCGGATAGAGATCCATGAACGCCAGCACGGTGTCGTCCTCGTAGACCTTCACCGCCGGCACTTCGCCGCGCAGAATTTTTGCGAACAGATTGTTCTTATCGTAGACGCCGTGGAGACTCATGAAGCGTTCCTCGGGTCGCAAGCTAGCCAAATGGGCGCCTGACGGATAGCCGCGGTCATTGCACGACGATCTCAACGGGGGCGGACCAGCCGCTCGTCTCACCCCAACTTTCGACGCGAAAACGCCCGGGCGGCAAGAGCAAAACGCCAGTTTCCGTCGCGCGGATGAGAAGGCGATCGACTGGCACGGCCTCGTCAGGCTCGTCCGTGCGCCGCGCCTCGACGATGACGTTCTCTTGACGGTGGACCAGAGCCGGAGGAACGGGCGTAATCCGTTGTCCGGCGCGTTGGCGCCAGGCGGGCCGGCCAAATTCGATGGTCACATCTGGCGACGCTACTCGCATGTCAACGGTAACCGAAGGCGTGATTACGGGATCGCACACCGCGAATCTTTCATCCGGCGCGGCAAAGCGTGTCAGGTCAATTGTCAGCGGATCGAGGCCGGTTGCTTCTTTGAGGCGCTGCGCCATCCAGATGTTGCCATTGCTATCTGGTCGTTCCAGCAAATGCGCATGTCCGACATGGACAAGAACGCGTGCCTGCGGATGCTCCTGGAGAATGTGTTGCAGATTGGCGGCCTGTGTTGCTTCGCGCTGGGCGATCCGCGCTTGCCAAGGCGCCGTTTCATCCATTTCTGAAAAGTCTTCGTACTCGACGAATCGGTAGCCCACTCCGCGCGCGGTGCGGATGAGATCGCCAAATACGGGGTCGCGGCTGTATGTGCCGTCATTGATCGACGGCCAAGCGCGCGGCTCCCTCACGCTCGGCAAGAACGTCTCGGCGGCATAGATCGAAAAGCCATCTCGGTGAAGGCGTGTCGCCACGCTGGCAATGAACGCCCTATGCTGTGGACGCTCGTGCGCTTCATTGATGATGACGATGCGCCTGCCGTTAGCTTGGCGCGCGATTTCCTCTACAGGATCCGCTGGCGTCCCGTCGTGCAATAGGGGTGCGCATGTTGGACGCTCTTGTTGTTCGAACAAATCTTCGCGTCCAAGCATTGCTAGGAATTGCGCGCGCGTACCGCCATCGTTAGCGCTAGGCTCGGCAAGCGTCAGTGCAAGCAAGTCGAGCTGCAGTGGCGGTTCTCGGTCAGCTGTCGCGCGTTCCGGCGTGGCGCATGCGGCCAAGAGCAAGGAGGCAACAACTGCGCCCCGCATCAGTCGGCGGGGGATTGGACGTTGCGGACGATGCGCAGCAGGCGCTCGCGCGGAATGTATTTCACCATGCCGGCTTGGAGAGCGTTGCGCGCGCCGGTGACGATGACGCGGCGGTTTCGCTTCCATGCCTCGTATCCCGCGCGTGCAACGGGCGCTGATGGCATTGCGGCGCCGGCATTCTTGGCGAGCTTGGTTTTGCCGGTGCCCGCGCGCTCGCGGAATTTGGAAACCGTCGGCCCTGGGCATAGGCAGGTTACGTGCACGCCTGTGCCGCGCGCTTCCTCCCACATCGCTTCGGAGAACGAGAGAACATAGGCCTTGGAGGCGTAATAGTTCGCCATGAGTGGGCCTGGCTGAAATGCGGCTGTCGATGCGACGTTCAGCACGCCACCGCGTTTGTTGGCGAGCATGCGATCCCAGAAGAGATAGGTGAGCTCCACCAGCGAGCGGACGTTGAGATCGATCATCCCAAGCTGTGTAGCCAGATCGGAGGACGTCAGGGCGCCGGCGTGGCCGTAGCCTGCATTGTTGACGACGACATCGACGGTGAGTCCGCGCTGCGCGATCGCTGCGGCAAGCGCTGAGCCGCCGCCGTGCGCACCGAGGTCCTGCGCAATCGTGTGGGCTCTCACGCCGTGCGCTGCGCTCAGTCGCTGCGCCACATCTTGCAGTGCGCCTTCGCTACGTGCGGTGAGGATGAGATCGTAGCCGTCGCGCGCGAAGCATTCGGCGAGATCCACGCCGATCCCGGCGGATGCGCCTGTCACGAGCGCCGTCTGTCCGACACCTGGTTTACGTCGCGCCATCCGGCTTCTCCCTTTTCAGCAGGGCGACGATAGGCGCGTGCGGCGGCGCTTCCAAGCAAGCCTTGGCTATGTGCTAGAATGTAGCCTGTGACCAAGAGCCCGAACGAATTCCAGCTGAACCCGGACGAAGAGAAGCCCTTCGATCCGCCGGACGCGGTGAAGCCCAAAGCCATTAAGCCGCGCGACGCCGCGACGTTGATCCTTGTCCGCGGCGGACGCGAGGTGATGATGGGGCAACGCGCCAAGGGTCACGTCTTCATGCCGGACAAATGGGTGTTTCCGGGCGGGCGCGTTGATCCGGGTGACGCGCGTCTACCTGCCGCCTGCGAGCTCACCGCCGAGACGGAGGCGTTGCTCCGCAAGGGCGGGGTGGTGCGCCGGCCGCCGCGGGCGTTTGCCCTGGCGGCGGCGCGGGAGACGCGGGAAGAGGCAGGGCTGATCCTGGGTGGTGACGCCGGGCCGGATCTTTCCAAGCTCCGCTTCGTCGCCCGCGCAATTACGCCCCCCTATCGCCCGCGGCGCTTCGACGCCCGCTTTTTCCTGGCGGACGCGGAGGAGGTCTTGGCCGACGATAGGCCAGTCATGGGCGAAGAATTGCTGCATACACGGTGGTTTAGCCTCGATGAGGCGGAGGCGCTGGACCTGCCTTCGATCACCCGTTTCGTGCTTAAGGAGGTCCGCGCGCGGCTGGCCGGGGAGGCGGTTTTGCCGCCTTTCCTGCGCTGGAGCCGGGGCGCGCACTCTTTAGAGCGCCTTACGAGTTGACTTTGAGGCGTTGGCCCGTATTTTCCCGCGTCCTTCAACCTTGAGAATTCCGGGCCCGACCCATGGCTAAGCCGACTGTCATCAAAATCCGCCTCAACTCCACGGCGGACACGGGCTATTTCTACGTGACCAAGAAGAACCCACGTACGAAGACCGAGAAGCTCAAGATGAACAAGTATGACCCGGTCGTGCGCAAGCACGTCGAGTTCGTCGAAGGCAAGATTAAGTAAGCAGCGCTTTTCGCTAGAGCGATGGCCAACGGGCAGTAGGCGATAGGCCTGCTGCCTTTTGTTTGCGCGGCGCTATTTCGGATAAAGCAGCATCTGCGTGCAGCGGAAAAGCGCGATGGCTTTGCCCGTCCGCTCGTCGGTCACGATTGCGTCCCAGACCTGCGTCGTCCGCCCGCCATGGGTCAGTTGCGCGACACAGGCGACAGCGCCTTCCCGGGCGGTGCCCAGGAAGTTTGTCTTCAGTTCGATGGTGGTGAACCCCACCGCCTCAGCGGGCTTTGAGATCACGCAGCCATAGCCGCACGCGCTGTCGGCCAAGGCGATGACGCTGGCGGCGTGCAGGAAGCCGTTGGGCGCCATGTGGTGGGGCTTCACCTCGAAGCGGCCGCGGACAAAGCCGGGACGGGCTTCTTCCCATTCGAGCCCCAGGTGATCGGGAAGCGCGCCTTGCTGGCGCTCAGTCAACTGGCCGACGTAATCGATCCCGCTCATCTGACTCTCCAACGCAGCACTGCTATGATGCGCCTATGACCCAACGCGAAGTCAAAGCCGCCGTCTTGCTTATCGGCGATGAACTACTCTCCGGCCGCACGCAGGATGTGAACCTGCAAACAATCGCAAAATTCCTTGCGCCGCTCGGCGTGCAAATCGCTGAAGCACGCGTCGTCTCTGATGTGTCGGATGAGATCGTCGGCGCGGTCAATGAATTACGTCGTAAGTACGATTACGTTTTCACAACGGGCGGCATTGGCCCAACGCATGATGACAAAACAGCCGACGCAATCGCGGCTGCCTTCGGCGTAGGCATCGACGTGCGCGACGATGCGCGCGCCATTCTTGAGGCGCACTACAAGGGCGCACAACCTCTGAATGAAGCGCGCTTGCGAATGGCGCGCATCCCGGACGGCGCACTGCTCGTTGCCAATCCCGTTTCGAAGGCGCCTGGATTTCAGATGGAGAACGTCTTCGTGATGGCCGGCGTCCCATCGATTATGCGCGGCATGCTGCAGGATGTCGGGCCGCGGCTCGAGGGCGGCGCTGTGGTGCGTTCGCTGACGATACGCGGCAAAGGCGTGCGCGAGGGCGACATCGCGGCAGGGCTCGCAGCGCTCGAAGCGGCAGCCCCCGGCGTGTCGTTCGGCTCTTATCCGTGGTTCACGCCGGATGGCTTCGGCCTGCACTTGGTGGCGCGTTCGGCGGACAGCGCGGCGCTGGAGAAAGCAGGCGAAGATATGAAAGCAATGATCCGCGCGTGTGGCGCCGAACCTGAAGACGTCACCGAGGCTAGCTGAAAAGTCCCGCCGCCAAATTTATCGTGAGCGCCAGGATCACGGTGTTGAACACAAACGCCAGCACGCCGTGTAGCGTGACGACGCGGCGGATAGGCTTAGTGCAGATCTGGATGTCCGCGGTTTGATTAGCCACGCCTATCACAAGCGCAAAGTGCCAGAAGTCGGAGAAGTCGGGGCCTTCATTGCCCGGAAAGATCAGCCCGCCACGCGTGCCGCCGCCGTCAGCCGGGCCGAAAAATTCATGCGCGTAATGCTTGGCAAAACTGGTGTGTACGAACAGACGGTGACAAAGACGAACGCGACGTGCGCGTTCTTAGTCATGCCCGGCTCAAGTTGTGACTGAAGCTCGAGCACAATCGCCGTCAGGCTTGCCGCCACGCCCGCGAGTGAAACAAACAAGATGAAGTAGCGCCCATCGTCGACTTCCGCCGCATGGTTGATCATGTGCTGGGCATCGATGCCGCGCGTCTGTAGCCAGATAGTGACGAGATAAACCGCCACCGACACATCCCACGCGATCAGCAGGCCGGTGAGATCGGAGAAATCATTCTCAGTAAGTGTCAGCGCCAATCCCAAGACCACGCCGACGATCAGCGCCAGCATCAGCGGCGTGTGGCGTAAAACGGCGCGGAGCCGGGCCATCAGTTGCGGCTCCAGACGGCATGGATGACTTCGCAACGCGGCTCGAAGCCTAGGCTTTTGTAGAGCCCAATCGCGGTCGTGTTGTCGGCATAGCTGTGCAGGAACGGCGTTGCGCCTTCCGCTAGAATGCGTGCGCCGACTGTGCGCATCAGCGCTGCCCCATAGCCGCGGCCGCGATAGTCAGGGTGCGTGCAGACCGCGCTGATCTCTATGAAAGCGTCCATCTGCAGCCGCTCGCCAGCCATAGCGACGAGCTTGCCATGGTCGCGTATGCCAACGAAGCGCCCGAGTGCGTGCGTGCGCGCACGGAAAGGGCCGGGGCGTGTGAGTGTTGCGAGAGCGAGCATCTCGACGGCGTCTTCAGCGCCGAGCGCTTCGATGGGAAAGCTCTTTTCGTTCTTCGTCATTGCGCGCGCCGTCATCTGCAGACCGAGCGCGCTCATCGCCACCCGAACGCCTGGCGGCGGCGCGGGCGGCGCCACTTGAAGCAGGGAGACGTCGCCGTCCTCAGGCACGAGCGCGCCCAGCGCTGTGATCGCCGTCGATGAGGAATCCGCCGCCGCCGCGAAAGGGCTGACGTCGGCGACGAAGCGTTTTGCCTCGGCGCCGCCCTCGCCGAAATGTGCAAGGCGCGAGCCTAGGGCGTTCCAGATCGGATTATCGAGGGGGTGGGTGGTCACAGCCCGATGTTTTAGCGCGCCTTGCCTAGCCGGGGCAAAGGCCCTTATCTCCCGCCCGGCGCGAGCGTGGCGAAACCGGTAGACGCAGCGGACTTAAAATCCGTTCGCCGAAAGGCGGTGCGGGTTCAAGTCCCGCCGCTCGCACCATCCTACGCTCGCGGAGCGCGCGTAGGATGTCCTCCGAAGCCTTGGCGTAGGAGGACTGATATTGCCGCACGCGAGCTACGGATGGCTTACGCCGAAGCCTTGGCGAAGGAGGGCTGTGCAATTCAGCGCGCAGCTTCGGCTGGCTTACGCCGGCTTCAAGCCACCAGCTTATAGCCGCCAGCGTCGTCCGCGATGCGGCCAAGCTTCTTCAGGAACGCGATCGCCATGTCGGGTGACGAGGTGTTATCGCGGTGGATCAGGAAGTCCTTCACCGCGGCGTGCAGTTCCGCGGCCGAAACTTTCTTGCGGCCGTTCACTTTCGTCAGCACGTGATCGTACATCGCGGCGGCGCTGCTTTGGTTTAGGGCGGGGCCCAGAGTCTCGGCGAAAAACATCGCGGTCTCCACTTTCGGCTAGCCGATAGCGTAAAGGTGGACTGATTCACACCATGCGCAGCAGAGTTGCTCTGTGGTTCCTCCTGAGTCTCTCCCCGCGCTGCCGCCTGTGTTTGATTACGCGGGCGTCACAATCTTTGCGCTGACCGGCGCGCTCGCCGCTGCGCGCGATCGACAAGACATCATAACGTTCTGGTTTTTCGCCGTGGTGACGGGTGTTGGCGGCGGCACGTTGCGCGATCTACTTATTGGCGCGCCGGTGTTTTGGATTGGCGATGCGACTTATCTCGGCATCGGGCTCGCGGCTTCGCTCGCTGTGTGGTTTCTCGCGCCGTACCTCGAACGCGCAAAAACTTTGATCTGGCTCGATGCGTTGGGTTTGGCTGCTTACGCGGTGATCGGCGCGGGTAAAGCGTTGGCGCTTGGCGTTGATCCACTGATCTCGGTGGCGATGGGTGTGCTGACGGCGTGCTTCGGTGGTGTCATCCGCGACGTACTCGCCGGCCAGCCTTCGGCGCTGCTGAAGCGCGAAATCACCATTTCCGCGGCGCTGCTAGCCGCTGCAGGCTACGTCGCCTTGTTCTCTTCCGGCCTACAGCCGCTTTGGGCTGGTATCGCCGGAGGGGTGGCGGGTTTCGGTTTGCGCGCCGGGGCCATACATTATGGCTGGGCGTTGCCTGCATTCGGAGCGAAGCGTGGAAAAGCTTGAGTTCGTGGAAGTCAGCCCGCGCGACGGGTTGCAGAACGAACCGAACATCGTCTCCACCGCCGATAAGCTTGCGTTGATCGATCACATCATCGCGGCGGGATTTCGCAGGCTCGAAGCCGGGAGTTTCGTCAACCCGAAGAAGGTGCCGCAGATGGCGGACGGCGATGCCGTGTTCGCCGGACTGCCTCAGCGTGACGACGTCACGTTCATCGCGCTTGCGCTCAATTTGCGCGGTGTGGAACGCGCGCTCGCGGCGGGCGCCAAGGAGATCAATTACGTTTTCTGCGCGTCTGACGGTTTTTCCGTCCGCAACAATGGCGGCACGGTGGAAGAGACGTTTGCGGTTTGGCCGGAAGTTGCGGCTGCGGCGAAGGCTGGTGGCGCCCGCTTGTCGGCGATTGTCTCCACCGCGTTCGGTTGCCCGTTTGACGGCGAAGTACCGGTGCGGCGGGTTGTTGAAGTTGCAGAGCGCTGTGTGGCGCAAGACATTTTCGAGCTTGGCTTAGGCGACACCATCGGCGTCGCCGCGCCGAGCGATGTGCATGAGCGCTTCCGCGCCGTAAAAGCCGCGATCCCCGCGCATGTGAAATTGCGCGCGCACTTCCACAACACACGCAACACCGCGCTCGCGAATGCCGTCGCGGCGGTGGAAGAGGGCGTGCGCATTCTCGATGGATCGCTTGGCGGCATCGGCGGCTGCCCGTTCGCGCCGGGCGCGGCAGGCAATGTGCCGACCGAAGACTTGATCTATATGTTCAATCGCATGGGCTTCGACACCGGCATTGATCTCGACGCGGCAGTCGAAGGCGCGCACTTCATCGGCGGCGTGCTCGGGCGCACAACGCCGGGCATGGTCAGCCGCGCGCCGAAATGGCCTAGCTAAAACAAGACAGGGGGGCGGCAATGAGCGGCAAACTCGCAATGGTCTGCGGCGTGCTTGGCGCGCTTTGGGTGCTCGCCCTCGTGCTCTACGGCGGCGCCACGTTTCCCGGTTACGACCACGCGACGCAATTCATCAGTGAACTCGGCGCAACCGGCGCGCCGCAGGGCCAACTCGTGAGCTGGGCCGGTTTTTTGCCGGCGGGGGTGCTCGTCTGCTCGTTTGGTGTGCTCGGCTGGCTGGCCGCGCCCAAGTCCGTCTGGTCGGCGGTCGGATTTGTTGGCGTGTTCTTGTTCGCCTTCGGATATGCGGGCTCCGCGTTCTTCCCCTGCGACTATGGTTGCCGCCCCGAAGAGCCCACGTTTTCACAAACGATGCACTATCTCCTGGGGCTTCCGGGCTACTTTTTAACGCCACTTACGCTGGCGCTTCTTGGTGTTGCCGCACGCAATTGGCCAAAGGCGCGGCACCTCAACATCCTGGGTTTCGTTTGCGCCACCACAGCTTTGATCGCGCTCGCGTTTCTCTCGCCTGATTATGAATATGTCGGCGTTGCGCAGCGCGTGCTCGAAGCCAGCATGCTGATCTGGGTCGCGGCGTGTGCGCTCTATCTCGGCACGCGCCCACGCGCTGCATAAGAAAAGGCCGCCGCGTCGCCGCGACGGCCTTTCCCTGAATGGGTGATCCGAGATTTAGAGTTCGCGGCTGATCGTGAAGTTCACGATCGAGTCGAGACCTGAAATGTCGGTGTCGTGATAGCGCAGATCCAGGGTGAAACCGTGCGTCGCGTAGGCGCCGCCAATATTCCACGTGTCGTAATCGCCAGCAGCGTCGACGTCTTGGTTGCCATAGGCGCCCGAAATCGCGAACGCATCGCTGAATGCGTAGGTGCTGTTGATTTCGTAGTAAACGGCGTCGCCGGTCTCACCGAAGAACTCCGGCGAGTAGGCTACTTGGCCGCCGAGCGTCAGTTGCGGCGCGACTTCAATCTCGCCGCCGACGATGCCTTCGAAATAGTCCATTTCGCCGCCGCCGGTGATTTCGTCATCGCCGTTCGGATAGAAATAGCCGACGAGGCTCACGTCCCAGTTGATCGGACCGGTGGTGGGCGTCCAGCCAACATAGAGGTCGAGTTCCATGGATGCGGTTTCGGTCGGCGCGGTCGCGCCGAAGTTGACGCTCGAGCCCCAAGCGCCGGCATAGAACTGATCGTTGCTCCAATCGAAGCTGCCTTGAATGGCGGCGCCGCCGTCCGATTGGGTAATGCCGCGGAACACATAGTCCGTGGTCAAAGACACCGAGGCTGTCGTTTCCGCATTCGCGGCGCCAACCGTCGCGGCGCTGGCCAGCATGGCCAGGCCAATGATCTTCTTCATGTTACGCATCCTAATTTTCCCCGCGGTTCTCGCCGCGCTTGGAGAGGCTCACGCCTTCGCGTGAACGTTTGGTTAAGCAAACGAAGTGTGGCCTGATTTGCGGGCGCCAAAAGCTCAGCGTGTGTCTGAGACGCTACGATCGCTCATTGCGCCTCAAACTTGGGCGGCCAAGCAGGCCGTCGCTGCTTAGATGCGCATGCTGCCCTAGCGTTGGTGGCCAAACCAAGCCGATGAGGCGCCTTGCCAGCGCGGCCTGGGGATATCAAAGCTCCGCCGATGAGCACCGATCCCAAAGGCCTGACCCAACTCGGCAGCGCCGCAGCCATTCCCGCCAGCCCAGACGCCGCCACGCTTGAGCGCGTGCCCAATCCGCATGCCGGCTCACTTTATCTGGCGCGTTTTACGGCGCCGGAGTTCACCTCAATCTGTCCGGTCACCGGGCAGCCGGATTTCGGCGTCCTGGTGATCGATTATGCGCCGGCCGACTGGATCGTGGAGTCAAAGAGCCTGAAGCTCTTCCTGCAGAGCTTCCGCAATCACGGCGCTTTCCATGAGGATTGCACCGTCGGTGTCGCCAAACGCATCGTCGAAGCTATCGCGCCGACATGGTTGCGCATCGGCGGTTACTGGAATCCGCGCGGCGGCATGCCGATCGACGTGTTCTGGCAAACCGGCGAGGCTCCGGCCGGTCTGTGGCTGCCGGAGCAAGGTGTGGCGACGTATCGGGGGCGGGGATAGGCGGAGTGCGCTAGATGTCTGGACATCCCGCCATCGGCGCATTCGCCATCGTGCCAAGCAATGACTTGCCCGCTGCGATTCCATTCTGGGAGCGCCTGGGCTTTTCCGTCACCGGCGGCGATCGCCAGTACATCATCATGACAGGCTGGGACTGCGAGGTGCATCTCACGCAGGCTGGTGAGGGTCCTTGGCGGGTGCCAGCTGACCACAATCCTTTCGGCGTCTTCATTCGCACGCCGCATGTCGATGCTATCGCCGCGCGGGTCGACGACTTGATCATCCGCCCCGGCGGAATTCTTCGCCACCGCGAATGGGGTATTTACGAAGTCGGCATTGCCGGCCCCGACGGCCTTCTTGTGCGTATTGGCTGGCCCTCGGAATTAATGGGCAAAGCCTAGACTTAGAAGCGCGACACGCGCGTCGCCACGTCCGCGCGCACGCGCTCTGCCGGGCCCACGTTCGGCGTGCCAAGATAAACAAAGCCCGCGATGCGTTCGTTTTCGTTGAGGCCTAGCGCTGTGGCGGCGCGCGCATCGAACGCGTGCCATTCGGTCAGCCAGCAGCCAGCATAGCCCAGCGCATGCGCGGCGATCAGAAGATTGTAGCAGACGGCGCCCGCGGAGAGTTGCTGCTCCCACTCGGGCACTTTCTTACTCGGCTGCGGCGCCGACACGATCATCACGCAAGCTGGCGCGCGCAGGAAAGTGCCGCGCACGAATTCTAGCCGGCTCTCGTCCACGCCCTCGTCATTCTTGATCACGCCCGCCAACGCGGCGCCCGCGCGTGCGCGTGCTTCGCCTTCGATGATCACGAAACGCCACGGCCCGAGCTTGCCGTGGTCAGGAACGCGCGCAGCCAGCGCCACCAATGCATCGAGCTCCGCGCTCGAAGGCGCTGGCGCCGCCAGATGCATCAGCTTGCTCGATCGCCGCCCTGCTAGCAGTGCGAGCGTCTCGGCGCTTTCCTTCACGGCATTCGCCGGTTCGTTTTCGAGAGGAGAAGCGGGAATGGCGGATAGGGGAAGGGGCATCTCGACTCCATGGCGCACGCGCGCGCCCAGCGCTAGACACATAAGATGAGCGATACTTGGGAAGAAGACGGCGATCCTTGGACCGTCGAAAGCGTCACACGTCCCTTCGAGAACGATTGGATGGTGATTGATCGCTACGCGGTCATCCACCCGGGGGGCGCGTCCGGCACATACAGTGTGATGCGCCCGCGTAGGCTCGCTGTCGGTGTGCTCCCGATAGAGCCGGATGGGTTTGTGCACCTAGTCGGCCAATGGCGGTTCCCGCTCGGGCGCTATTCTTGGGAGATGCCTGAGGGCGGCGCCGAGCCAGGTGAGCCGCCACTCGACTGCGCCAAGCGCGAACTCGAGGAAGAGACCGGCTTGCGGGCGGGGTCATTTGAGCTGGTGCTCGAAATGGACATGTCCAACTCCCTCACCGACGAGCGGGCAGTCATTTATCTCGCCACCGACCTAACGGCAGGCGCCGCGCAGCCTGAGGCCACCGAGGTGCTGCGCCACCGCCGCGCGCACTTCCAAGACGTGCTCGCGCGCGTCGTTGACGGCCGTATTCGCGATAGCCTGACGGTTGCCGCCGTGCTGCGGGCCCACCACATGGCGGTGACCGGCGCATTGCCGCAGGCGCTGGCCGAGGCAATGCTCGGCCGCAAGGGAGAGTGAGCATGGCGAGCGATAGTCAGCCGCGCGTGTTCGAGGCGTCCGGCGGGGTCTGGTCGCAGTTGCGCGTGGAGGCGATGCAGGCGGCGGCGGAAGAGCCGTTGCTGGCGTCTTATCTGCACGCTTCGATTCTGCACCACGACCGCATTGACGACGCACTGTCGTATCATCTGGCGCAAAAGCTCGGGCATGGCGATCTACCCGCCCTGCAACTTCGAGAAGTCGCCCGCGAAGCTTACGATTCCGATCCGCAGCTCGCGCTGCAAGCCTTGCGCGACATGCGCGTCGTGCGTGAGCGCGATCCGGCCTGCACGACGTATCTGCAGCCGTTCTTATTCTTCAAAGGCTATAACGGCCTGCAGGCATATCGCATCGCGCACTGGCTGTGGAAGCAAGAGCGCAACATTCTTGCCTATCACCTGCAGAGCCGCATCTCGGAATTGTTCGCGGTCGACATCCACCCCAATGCCAAGATTGGCGCGGGTGTGTTCATCGACCACGCTCATGGCATCGTCATCGGTGAAACCGCCGTGGTGGATGATGATGTTTCAATGCTGCATTCAGTGACGCTAGGCGGCACCGGCAAAGAGGGCGGCGACCGCCACCCCAAGATCCGCCGCGGCGTGATGATCGGCGCCGGCGCAAAGGTGCTGGGCAATATCGAAGTCGGCGAAGATGCGCGCATCGCCGCCGGCTCGGTGGTGCTGGAAGACGTACCGCCGCGCTGCACCGTCGCCGGCGTGCCGGCCAAACCCGTCGGCGGGCCGTGTTGCGAAGGCGTCAAGCCCGCAGAAGTAATGGATCAGCGCATCGAGTAGGCGCGGCGGTGTGTCCACTGCTTGGACGCGTACAAAGGCGTAAGCTCTGTGCGTGACTCGTTTGGAGCCGTACGCCTACCGGCGCGATGCCGCCGTACCAGCGTTTGACGACACGCTGCCGATCATCATTTTTGACGGAAAGTGCGTGCTTTGCGCGGGTTTTGCGCAATTTGTACTGCGACACGATCGACGCGGGCTCCTCCGGCTGCTCGCCGCGCAAACGCCTTTGGGTGAGGCGCTCTATCGCCATTTCGGCCTGAGCTACGGCGATTTCGACACCTATGTGCTGCTTGAGGGCGGCTCAGTGCGGATCAAGTCGAGCGCCGCGCTGCGAATTTTTGTGAAACTGGGACTGCCGTGGTCTTTGCTCGGTGTTGGCTACGCCCTCCCGCGTTGGTTCCGCGACGGGCTTTATGATTTTGTGGCGCGCAACCGCGTGGGCTGGTTCGGCGTCCGTGACACGTGCTACGCGCCGAGCCCCGCGGACGCTGCGCGGTTCGTGCAATGAAGCTGCTCATCGTCGGCGGCTACGGCACGTTCGGTGGACGGATCGTCCAGCTGCTGGAGTCCGAAAGCGCGCTAACGATAGTGGTTGCGGGGCGTTCAGTAGCCTCCGCGCGCACTTTCTGTGCGAGCAGGGCGCACGCGCGCGCAACGCTTACGCCTGCATATTTCGATCGCGAAGGCGATCTCGACGCGCAACTGGAGAGGCAGGCGCCAGATCTTGTCATCGACGCCAGCGGGCCATTCCAAGCGTATGGCGGCGCAGCATTCCGTTTGATCGAAGCCTGCGTTCGCGCACGAATCCACTATCTGGACTTAGCGGACGGGTCTGATTTTGTTGCAGGCGTTGCTGCCTATGATGAAGCCGCGCGTGAAGCTGGTGTCTATGCGCTTTCCGGCGTCTCAAGCTTTCCGGTTTTAACCGCTGCCGTCGTGCGCGAGCTTACCGCAAGCATGACGCGCGTTGATGATATTGCGGGCGGCATTGCGCCTTCGCCCTACGCAGGGGTTGGCGCCAACGTGGTCCGCGCTATCGCGAGCTATGCCGGCCAACCGGTTGCCTATCTCGGGCGCACTGCAAAGATCATTGGGCGTCCCTTCACCCAGCAGCGCCGCTACACAATCGCGCCGGCAGGGCGGTTGCCTTTGCGCAGCACGATGTTCTCGCTGGTCGATGTGCCAGATCTCAGGGCGCTGTCGGAGCTATGGCCGCAAGTCAGGCGCGTTTGGATGGGCGCCGGCCCCGTCCCGGAGATACTGCATCGCGCCCTGATCTTCTGCGCGTGGCTCGTGGCGATCGGCGCGGTGCGTTCGCTATCGCCACTCGCGCCGCTCATGCATTGGGCTACGAACCGCTTGCGTTGGGGCGAGCATCGCGGCGGCATGTTCGTGGAAGTCCAGGGCGCCGATGCGGAGGGCGCACCGGTCACGCGCTCGTGGCATTTGCTTGCCGAGGGTGCGGACGGGCCGCTTATTCCGTCAATGGCGGTGCAGGCGATTGTGCTCAAGCATCTCGCCGGCGCGCCGCCGCGGCCGGGTGCACGCGCGTGTGTGGATGACGTTGAACTGAAGGACTACGAACGCCTGTTCGTTACGCGGACTATCTACACTGGCGTGCGCACGCATCCGCCGCGCGGGGCGTTTGTGTATCAGCGAATCCTGGGCGCTGCTTGGGAGAAGCTGCCGCCTGCATTGCGCGAGATGCACGATGGTGTTGCATTCGCGCGCGGCAGAGGGCGCGTGGAGCGTGGACGCAATCCGCTGGCGTGGTTCGCGGCGTCGGTGCTGCGGTTTCCGCGCGCCGGTGAGGATCTGGACGTCAGCGTGCGCTTCGATCCGCGCCCTGCCGGAGAAGTGTGGACGCGGTCATTCGCCAACCAATCCTTCTCTAGCTATCAATACGAAGGCCGAGGCGCGTCCGAGCGTTTGATCGTCGAGCGCTTCGGCGTGCTTGCGTTCTCGATGGCGCTGGTGCTCGAGGGGGAGCGGCTGAATCTAGTGTTGCGGCGCTGGAGCGCATTTGGCGTGGTGCTTCCGCTCTGGCTAGCGCCACGTTCAAAGGCGCACGAAAGCGCAGATGGCGACGTGTTTCATTTCTTCGTGGAAATCTCTCACCCACTGGTTGGACTAATTGTCCGGTACCAGGGCTGGCTAACGCCTCAGCCGCCGGGGCCGCGCACCGAATAGGCGCCAGCGTTGCCGATCGCTGTGGACGTGGCCGCAACCGTGGTGGCGTAAAGCGTGTTCACCGTCGCCGTGGACGTGACGTTGCCGTCGTTCACCTGATTTGCGCTGGCGTTGAGGCTCGGCACGTTGGTGTCGCAATAAGCGCAGAGTGCGCCCGAGACGCTGTTGCCGTAAGCGGCCGAGGAGGCGAGCGCCATTTGGCCGCCTTCGCCGCTCATTGCAGCGTTCGCGGTGATGTCGCCGCCATTTGCTTGGGTGACGTCCATCACCGTATCCGAGCCGACGTTCGAGACGATGGCTTGGTTGCCGACGCCGTACGCGCCAGACGATGCAAAGCCCGCGAACTCGCCGCCGAGCGTGACGTAGCTGTCAGCATTGACGTTCGCGGTCGAGGATTGGTCGATGCGGCTGTTCACGTAGCCCCATTGGTTGTCGATGGTGACGGCATTGGCGTTCGCGGTGGCGTTGCCCGAAACGTCTGTCGCGTAGCCGGAATAGACATCGACGCTGGCGCGGACGCTGTCGCCGGTCGCGGTTTGGCGCGTGTCGGTGAGTACGGTGGCGGTTTCGCTGCCGACTGTGAGGTTGTTGGCGCTGGCGATCGCGCCGGAAACGACTTGGCCGCCAACCGCGCCGTGATCGGCCTCGATGACGGCGCTGGTCAAGCCTGTGCTCTCTTGATTGGAGATGAAGCGGACTTCGCTGTCTTGCGCCGACACCGCAGCGACGTTGCCGCTGGCCGAGGCCGAAGTTGCGGCGTGGCCCGCGTTGCCGCCGGTAAAGTTCACGCTGGCGTTGGCGTCGCCGTGCGCGAGTTGGGTCGAGTTGATATCAACATTGCTGCCGCGCAGTTCGGCGGTGCCGCCGTTGCCGACTGCAGCCGACGTCACAGCAACGGTGCCGCCCGCATTCCACACCGTGGCGTCGGTGTGGGCGGTGGTGTCGCCGTCCATGTGTTGGGTGTTGTCGAACGCTGCATCCGCATCGTCTGCAACCGCCGTCACCACGTTGCCGCTGGCGACGGACGTGGCGCCGACATCATACGCGCTGCCTACTTCGACATCGGTGATCGAGGTCGTGTCGCGCAGCTGCAGCTGATCGTTCACCTGCGCGAAGGCGGGCGTGGTCAGCAAAGCTGCGCTAAGGAAGAGGGCGGCGCGCATGGTGTGTGCTCCTAGTGGCTTACGAGCGGCCACGCAGATCGGTGATGTTGTCGTCGCGGCGGGCGTGCCAGGCGTCGGTGTCTTCGCGGCGCGCTTGCTCTTGCTGGATCAAGGTGGCGGCGGCGCTTTGCGGCGCTGCGCCTTCTTGGCCCGGGCCCATCGGATCGCCTTGGGCGGCGATGGCTTCGGCGCAGGCTGCGCTGTCGGCGCGGTAGAAGCGGCTCATCACCTCAACGACGGCGCGTTCCACGCCGGCGCGGACCGCGAGTTGAACCGGCTCGAGGGCGCGTTCGCCAGCGGCGATGTCGAGCAGCGTATCGTCAAAGAACGAGAACACGCCGGCTCGGACTTCACGGCCGATGATCTGCTTTTGGTACGAGATGACATCGACGACTTCGAGCGTGCGCGTGTCGATCAGGCGGAAATCGAGCGCGATGTTCATCACGTAGAGGCGGGCGCCGAGGTTGCCGACACCGTCGCGAGCGTCGGTGTGGCCGCCCTGGGCGTCAACGCCCATCGAACGGATGTTGTAGTTGAGCTCGGTGATGCCGCCGACGAAATAGAAGTCGGAGCCCGGCATTTGGCCGGCATAGATACGGCGAACGTTCTCGTCGCCTTCTTGGCCGATCAAGCGGTTGTTGGCGTAGCGCAGTTCGAGTTCGGTGACCGACGTATCGAAGCGCTCAACCAGGCGTGCGCCGGCTTTCGAGAACGCCGACATCGCCATCAGCGAGGCGCCTTGCGTGATGCGGCGGCCGCCTTCTTCCGACACCGAGCCGGTGTAATCCAGGATGCGGCCAACGGCGATGCGCGGCGCGCTGATGTTGTTGGTGCGGGCATAGCCGGCCAAACAGTTCAGCGCCGGCGTGTAAGCCGTCGGGTTCGCGGTGACCGGCGCATCGCCGATCGGCAACGCGTACATGCCGTCATTGCCGGAGTTTGGCGTGACGCACGCGGTCAGCGTCGTGGTAGCGGCGAGAACCGCAGCGAGAGTCTTCAGCGCGCGCATGATCAATCGTCTCCGATCACGGCGGTGACATCGCCGTTATTGATTTGGGTCGAGTCCACGATCACCGTGTTGTAATTGCCTTGGGTGACCACGTTGAGTTGGTTGCCGATGGCTTGGGCTGAGCCAATGCCGCCGGAGAAACTGTCTTGCAGGCCGCCCGAGAGGCTGCCTTCGATTTCCATGCGACCGTTGACGATGACACGGTTGCCGTTCTCATCGCGGGTCGCTGGGTTGATTGGCGTGTCGAAGCTTTCCCAGCCCATGCCGAACGCGCCGCCAAAGTCGCCGGCGCCGCCTGGGATCGGATCAGCAAACGATGGCGTGGCGAACGCCATGGCTGCTGCACTGATAAGGATGAACTTCCGCACGGGATTTCGCTCCGACAATTCGTCTGCCAAGCGAGAAAGCAACGGACGTGCCACGTTGCGGCGCGAGATTTCGCGCTGAGTTTGGACGATCGTAGTTAAGCCGCGGAAATAAAGGCGATCAGCGTGCCGATATGGCGCGTGTTAGGCGAAAACTCAGAGCCAGGTGAGTTCAAGGCGCTCGCCGTCGATCTGAAGTCCCTTCAGCCGGCCTCGACCATCGCGCCCGATAGAGACGATGGCGAAGGCGCGCGAGGCGGCGTCCACGTTCTGCTCGCGCAGCACTTGTTCGATGCGCAGCGCTTCGGTTTGGTTGATGTGAAAGCGGTCAATGCCGAGAGAAAGCGTCACCAATCCAGGAGTCGCTTCGACGCCGGGTAGCGCCTCGCCTGGTTCGATGCAGGTGAAGTGTCCCTTAACAGGCAGGCCAAGCAACTGCGCCTGTTCGCGCGACTCCGCGCCGCCGGCGACAACATAGATGTCTCCGCTTTGCTGAAGCGCGACCCACTCGAGATCGCCGCCGGTGGGGCAGGTCTGGCCAGGCTCGAGCCGCTGAGCAGGGTTAAGCAGAACATAATGGCCGCTGAGCAGCGAGCGCGGGTCAACCGCTTCCATGGGCAGCAAGACTTCTTCGCCGCTCTGGCGCGCAAAGCCTTCGCTTACGACGAGGCCGATCAACGCCGCGGCGCAAAGACCGGCAACGATCAAGATGCGAGGAGCAGCGTTCACCTTCATGATGTCTTTGCTTTCCGCCGCAGCATCAGGCCGCCGATCAAAGCTGCGACAGCGCACAATAAGAAGACGCCAGCTGCCGCCAGAAGGTCGAGACCGAGATCGCTGAGCAGCGCGCAAATCGCGCCGATAATGCTTAAGACACCGACTGTGGTGACAAGGCTGTGGCGGTCAAAGCGACCGAGCGCCAGCAATCCGCCGGAGGCCGCGAGCCACACGATGCGATGCAAAATGCCGGCGTTTTGGCCGGTTTCGTCGCTGATTGGCACGTAGCCGGCGATGGCGAAAAGCAGAAGGGCGCCCCACGCGAACCAGCCATAAAACACTCCCGCGAACGGGCGGTCTTGCGTGTAAAGCCAGCGTGCGCCTGCCGCCATGCCGCCCAAGATGATGGAGAGAAAGAACGCGGCGCCGGCGTCCACTTCAAAGCGCGCAGTGAACCAGCCGAAGCAGTACAAGATACCTAACGCGGCGACGTGCGCGAGCGGCGCCGAGGCCCAGCGCAGCGCGAGGTACCCTGCCAGTGGCGCAAACAAGAGCATCCATGGCGCTTCGGATTCAGATCCTGCAAACCATTCACGATCAGCGAAATCGCCGAGCGCAATGAAGACAAGGCCTACGACTGCGGCGCCCGTAGAACGCCCCGCGAGCGCCAGCGCGAAAGCGGCGACCCCCGCGCCGTAAGACGCCGCCTTTGGATCGCCGGCGATGTCAAATATCTGTCCGGTGAGGCCGATCGAGGCTGCGAACACTAAAGCGGCGACCATCAGCAAGATGTTGCTAAGCACGTTGCGCTCTTTGTGCGCCGCCCAAGCCCCGCCGCCGGCGAGGCCCAGGAATGCGGTCAAAAGCACAGCAAAACGTACAAGCTTCGGCGTCGCGTCCCAGTTGGCCGCAACGAAAGTGATGACCGCGATGCCGAGCAGCAGGGCGCCGACCCAGGCCAAAGCTGTAGCAGCGTCTACGCGGCGAGCTTCAGGAATGGAGGCGAGAATGGGCTCGCGCTTATCGGCTGCCACGAGGCCTTCCGCGATCCAGCGGTCGAGATCTTGTTTCAGCTTGTCTTTGTACGAAGCCATGAACGCTCTTTAACCCGCGCCTTATGCAATGGCCATTGTGGGTGTTAGCGCTTGCTGGCCGGGCAGGGGCGGCGCATCCTTTGGCTTGTCAGAAGTGTTGAGGAGAGGCGCCCATGCTGATCGCACACGTCATTCGTGACAAAGGCGCGACGGTGCACACGCTGTCGGTGAACGCGACGCTGCAGCAGGCCGCGCAAGAGCTTTTCGACAAAAAGGTTGGCGCGCTGGTCGTGTTGGATGGCGACGGCGAACTCGTCGGCGTGTTCTCAGAACGCGATTTGGTAAGGGAAATCGCGCAGCGCGGGACTGTTGCGCTGACCCAGGAGGTTGGCGCCGCCATGACGCGAAACGTTGTCACCGCGCATCCGGATGAAACCGTCGATGATTGCCTCGGCCGCATGACTGATCGGCGCGTACGCCATTTGCCTGTGCTGGAAGAGGTTCGGCTGATCGGGATCATTTCGATCGGCGACCTGGTGAAACACCGCATCGCAGTGGCGGAGGCGGAAGCCGCCGCTATGCAGGCCTATATCGCCGCGCAATAGCGGGTTCCGGCCGCGTTCGGGGCTTGTGTTCAGGGCCCCAACACCCCAGTTGGGTAGGCCGCGCGGTGGCCAGAACGGTGCGCCCGCGGATTTGATCGATTGAACCCTTTCGGCGCTTGAAGCCTACGAGGGGAATCGGTAAGTTAATTTTGTTGCGACCCCCGAACGACTGCGCGGACAGCGCGGGATCTAGGGTTCACGCACAAATCGCTGATTTTTCAGGTGTTTTTTGAACGACTGAAAAAAGCGTATTTGGCGCGAAAAGGTCGTTGACATGGGAAATGGGCGCGCATAGAAACCGCGCCTCCCGCCGAGGCCACTGAATTGGTTTCGGCCCGCATGTTCGGGCTTCACGGCTCCATGTGCGGGTGCAGAGAAGTTTTCTCTGTAGGGCGCTCTTTGACATTGTGATTTTGGAGAAGGGAAACGCAGGCGGCGGCGTGCTGTAGGCAAGCGAGCAATCGCAAGCCAAACGACGCTGACGTTATGTGTTTTCTGGAAACTAATAACTGACTTACAGATTGAGATCAGGCTTCGGCTTGGTTTCGAAATGTGCGTCGGTTCCCGTTACATAAAACGCATACGCTTTAACCGGCGCCTCGATGGTCTTCGGACCTAGAGGACATGTCAGAATGTCAACTCAACCTGAGAGTTTGATTCTGGCTCAGAACGAACGCTGGCGGCAGGCTTAACACATGCAAGTCGAACGCCCCGCAAGGGGAGTGGCAGACGGGTGAGTAACACGTGGGAACGTGCC